>Ga0209755_10000460_pt1 | contig 74289 bp, 66 predicted proteins | sample TergutCo191P1_FD_187301 | JGI IMG/M metagenome (GOLD analysis project Ga0209755, IMG submission 187301) | Cornitermes sp. P1 segment gut microbial communities from Petit-Saut dam, French Guiana - Co191P1 (SPAdes) (version 2) | ecosystem: Host-associated > Arthropoda: Insects > Digestive system...
ACGCTAAAGTTTTAATTGTAGGCACAGGCGGTCTTGGAGCGCCTCTCGCTCTTTACCTCTCCGCAGCAGGCGTTGGAACAATAGGACTTGTTGATTTTGATGAAGTTGACGCGTCAAATCTGCAAAGACAGATTATTCACAGTTCAAAAGATATCGGAAGACCAAAAGTAGCGTCTGCGAAAGACAGAATCAAAGGCATTAATCCCTTTGTAAATGTTATTGTGCATAACACAATGCTTACAAGCATAAACGCTCTTGATATAATCGCCGATTACGATATTGTTGCGGACGGAACAGATAATTTTCAAACGCGTTACCTTGTAAATGACGCATGTATATTTCTTGATAAATTAAATATTTACGGTTCGGTTTTTCAGTTTGAAGGACAATCAAGCGTTTTCTGCTCCAAAGAGGGACCATGTTACAGATGTATCTATCCGTCTCCTCCGCCTCCGGGACTTGTTCCTTCATGCGCAGAAGGCGGAGTAATGGGAGTGCTGCCGGGTATTATCGGAACCATTCAGGCAGCGGAGACAATTAAAATGATAGTGGGTGGCGCAAAGCCATTAGTCGGACGATTGCTTCATTTTGACGCATGGCGCATGGCGTTCCGCGAATTAAAATTGGAAAAAGATCCCAATTGTCCTGTGTGCGGAAAAAATCCAACCATAAAACAGTTAATCGACTATGAACAATTCTGCGGATTAAAAAAAGACAAAGACGCAGAACCGATAGAAACAATTACAGCAATCGACTTAAAAAAACGGCTTGACGCCGGAGATAAAATTCAATTTATTGATATCAGAGAACCGCACGAAAGAGCAATCGTAAAATTTCCAAACGCGATTATAATGCCGCTTGGTCAGCTGGTAAGGCGAATGGAAGAACTGGACGCAAGCGTCGATTCCGTGTTCCTGTGTAAAATCGGACAGCGCAGCATTTTGGGAATACGCGCGTTACGTGAAGCAGGCTACAAAGGAAAACTTTTAAATTTACAGGATGGATTAAACGCATGGGCGCGTGACGTTGATAATTCAATGCCGGTTTATTAAAAAATTTTCGATATAAAATTCCCGCACCCTATTGACAAGCAGCAAACAAATGACTACTCTAATGCATAGTAAACATATATGTTTATATATTTAACTTCATTGGAGGAAAAAATGAAAAGACGATTTTTAAGCAGCTTTAGTTCCGGACTGCTGATTGCGGTCGTACTGTTAATGGTTATCACCCATGCGGCTGTGGCAGGCGGGAACGCGGACAAATCAGGTAATACTCTAATTGTGGGAGCAACGCCTGTTCCGCATGCAGAATTGCTTAATCTTGTAAAAGACGATTTGGCAAAACAGGGAATCACATTAAGGGTCGTGGAATTCACTGACTATGTGCAGCCAAATTCCGCGTTAATTTCCGGAGATCTGCACGCGAACTTTTTTCAGCATATTCCCTATTTGGGATCAAATGCTGACTGGGCAAACAGGCTTGTCTCGGCTTTTGGTGTCCATATCGAACCTTTTGGATTGTACTCGTCAAAAATAAAAAATATAGCCGAATTGCCGAATGGCGCCACAATTGCAATTCCAAATGATCCCACAAACGGCGGACGGGCTTTGCTACTTCTCCAGTCCAAAGGATTGATTACATTAAGAGACGGAGCGGGATTAAACGCTACTTCCCGTGATATAACAAGTAATCCTAAAAATTTCCGATTCAGAGAACTTGAAGCCGCTCTTCTTCCGCGTTCATTGAATGATGTTGATGCGGCGGCAATCAACGGTAACTTTGCGCTTCAAGCAGGATTTAATCCAATCAATGATGCGCTCATTATCGAAGGAGCGGATTCTCCGTATGTTAATATTGTGGTCGTTCAGAAAGGCAGCGAGCAGGAGCCAAAAATCATCGCTCTAAAAAACGCTCTTTTAAGCCAGAAAGTGAAAGATTATATTAACAACACCTACTCAGGCGGAGTAGTTTCGATTTTTTAAAAGATTTACTTCTAATAAATTAGCAATGAGGAGACTTAAATCTAACTTGTTTCAGGCTTAACAGTTTCCTTATTGCTTAATTAATGGTATTCTATATAAATGATTGTTCTTAGAGATATCTGCAAAGCTTACCCCGGTATCACAGTGCTTAAAAATGTCGACATTGAAATTCCGGACAACTCGATTTTTGGAATCATCGGTAAAAGCGGCGCGGGAAAATCGACACTGCTTAGAATTGCCAGCCTTCTTGAAAAACCGGACTCAGGAGAAGTTTTTTACGATTCAGACAGAGTTGATACATTGAAAGGACGGCTTCTTCTTGAGCGGCGCAGAAAAATGGGAATGATATTTCAAAATTTTAATCTTTTAGGATCGCGTAACGCGGCTGAAAATATCGCTTATCCGCTGGAAATTGCCGGAATGCAGAAAAAGCAGATTGCAAAAAGAGTTTATGAGCTATTAGAGATGGTTGACATAAAAGAAAAATACAAAGCAAGAATGAGCGAACTTTCAGGCGGACAAAAACAAAGGGTGGCAATCGCGCGTGCGTTAGCTGCAAATCCGCAGGTGCTTTTCTGCGACGAAGCGACAAGTTCCCTTGATCCGCAGACAACGCGCTCAATTTTGGCGCTTATAAAAGATTTACATTCAAGGCTTTCAATTACTGTTTTTTTAATCACTCATCAAATGGAAGTAATCCGCGAAGTGTGCCAGCAGGTCGCTGTTCTGGAAAAAGGAATCGCCGTGGAACATGGAACTGTCGCGGAAATTTTTGATGCGCCGAAAACGCAAGCCGCAAAGGAACTGATTCATGGGTAGCGAAAGATTAATGGAAGTCCTTTCCATGCTTCCGCAAGCGACACTTGAAACTGTTTTCATGACATTTGCCTCGGCTGTTCTTGCATCCCTTCTTGGCTTTCCTCTTGGCACTTATCTTTTTGTCACATCTCCAGCAGGGCTTGCGCCGAAGCGAATTACATACAATGTTGTTTCACGTATTGTAAACCTGCTTCGTTCCCTGCCATTTATTATATTGATGATTCTTTTAATTCCATTTACAAGAATGATTATTAAAACAAGCATCGGTCCAACCGCGGTAATCATACCGCTTTCAATTGCCGCAGCTCCTTTTGTCGCGCGTGTTGTAGAATCCGCTCTTGAAGAAGTAAAAAAAGGCGTATTAACGGCGGCAAGAGCAATGGGTTCTACCAATTTACAAATTATTTTTAAAGTGCTTATACCTGAAGCTCTGCCCGCGCTTATCTCCGGTCTTGCCCTGACAATAATAAACCTAATCGGCTATTCCGCAATGGCAGGCGCATTAGGCGGCGGCGGTCTTGGAGACCTTGCAATCCGCTACGGTTATTACCGCTTCAGAATTGACGTAACTATAGCCGCCGTAATCATCATATTGATTCTTGTCGAAGCAGTGCAGATGACAGGTACGATTATAAGCAGAAAGCTTTTAGCGCGGCGATAAAACCTCTTGAATACATTTAAAACATTTTTTATTATTCAATTATGAAAACAATAATATCAAATGAAGCTCCTGCCGCGATAGGTCCTTATTCCCACGCGGTTATAGCAGGCGGAACAATATTTACATCGGGGCAAATCCCCATCCTGCCTGCGACAGGCGAGCTTATTGAAGGCGGAGTTAAAGAGCAAGCCGAACAGGTTATAAAAAACCTGAAAGCGGTATTGGCATCCGCAGGCAGCGATCTTGATCGTGTTGTGAAAACAACGTGTTTCCTGACAGATATGGCAGACTTCGCGGCGTTCAACGAAGTGTATGCCGCGCATTTTACCGGTAAGCCCGCCCGTTCATGCGTAGCGGTGCGCGCTCTGCCCAAAGGTGCGTTAGTTGAAATTGAGGCGATTGCGGAAGAAAAAATAAACAGGGATTGATTTTCTTTCACTTTTTAATCAAGGAGCATAAAAATGAAAATAGATTTGGAACATATTCGCAGTCATTTTAAAAATGATCGTTTTGCCGCAGGCGCCGGAATTGTGATTGATTCAGTAACCGAGGACCAGACTGTGTGCAGCATGGAAATAAAAGAAGAACATAAAAATTCCGCAGGAAGTGTTCAGGGCGGCGCTATTTTTACATTAGCAGATTTGACATTTGCTGTTCAATGCAATTTAGCATGGGTCTGCGGCGAAGACATCGGAGTTACTGTTGGACAATCATGCAGCATTTCGTTTTTAAAAAGCACCAAAGGCGCAAAGTTAACGGCATCATCCACCTGCCTTTCAAAAGGCCGCAGCGTGTCTGTATACAGGATTATTGTAAAAGATGATCTCGGCGTATCTATCGCTGAAATGCTGGCAAATGCTTTTACAACAGCAAAACGGTAGAATCCCTTGAATACATACTAAACATATAGTATTATTCAGTTATGGAAATAAGCACTCTTTGCGTACACGGCTGCGATAAAAAATACGACAATACAGGCGCGGTATCGGTTCCAATTTTTGCATCCTCAACTTTCGCGCATCCCGGTGTGGGGCAGAGCACGGGGTTTGACTATTCGCGCTCGCAAAATCCCACAAAAGAACATCTTGAACACACGATTACAGCGCTTGAGGGCGGCTGTGACACAATCGCGTTTTCTTCAGGCATGGCGGCGGTCTCCGCGCTCATGGAATTATTTTCACCTGGCGATCATATAGTTGCATCCGATGATTTATACGGCGGCACTTTCCGTCTCTTTTCGCATATATCTGAAAAAAACGGTATTAAATTTTCCTATGCAACCAGCGCCGGCGAAATCGCCGCAAAAATTACATCTGCGACAAAAGCGATTTTTATTGAAACGCCTTCCAATCCCATGATGAATGTGGTTGATATCGAAGCTGCTGCGCAGTTAAAACAAAACGCACAAAACGACTTAAATAAAATTCTTTTAATTGTTGATAACACTTTTCTTACCCCTGTTTTTCAAAGACCTCTGTCTTTAGGCGCGGATATCGTGCTTCACAGCGGAACTAAATACCTTGGCGGTCATAACGATACGCTTTCCGGTATGCTGACGGTAAAAGACAGTGATCTTGCCGGAAGGCTTCGTTTTATCGCAAAAACAACAGGCGGATGTCTTTCGCCCTTTGACAGTTTTTTAATTATCCGCGGAATAAAAACTCTCGCGGTGCGAATGGAACGCCATAATAAAACCGCGCTTGCTGTCGCAAAGTGGTTTACTGAACAAAAAAAAGTAAAAAAAGTATATTATATCGGTTTACAGGATCATCCTGATTACGCAATCTCATGCCGTCAGGCGAGCGGCTTCGGCGGAATGATTTCTTTTACTGTTGATACCGAACAAACAGCAAAATCAATTTTGGAAAACGTAAAAGTAATTAAATACGCAGAAAGCCTTGGCGGTACAGAAAGCCTCATCACCTATCCCTTAATGCAGACTCATGCCGATCTTCCTCAGGATGAACGCGAAAGGCGCGGAATAAACGCCTGTCTATTGCGCTTGTCTGTAGGGCTTGAAGCCGAGAGTGATATTATTGAGGATCTAAGGCAAGCTATGGGTAACAGTTAATGAAGTACGATTTTGATACTTCGATCGAAAGAAAAAACACAAACAGTATTAAATACGATCCTGTATCGAGGGGAAAACCTGAAGACGTTCTTCCTTTGTGGGTTGCAGACATGGATTTCGCTGTTCCTCCATGCGTGCAGGACGCGCTTACAACCAGAGCGCGGCATGGGGTTTTCGGCTATTCAGAGCCGGGCGTATCATATTATTCCGCTGTGCAAAATTGGTTTAAAAACCGTTTTAACTGGAATACGGAAAAAGAATGGCTCTGTATAACTCCCGGCGTTGTAAACGCATTGTATCTTGCCGTACGCGCTTTTACAAAACCAGGGGACAGCATCGTTATTCAGCAGCCTGTATATTATCCGTTTGCTTCGTCTGTGCAAAAAACAGGACGTACATTGCTTGTGAATGAACTTGTTTACAAAGACGGTATTTACACAATAGATTTTGAAGATTTTGAAAATCAAATAAGACGGGCAAAACTTTTTATTTTATGCAATCCGCACAATCCTGCAGGCAGAGTATGGACGCAAGATGAACTTTTTCGCATGGGCGAAATATGCCTTCGTTACGGCGTTAAAGTAATCGCCGATGAAATCCATCAGGATATTATATTTTCGCCTAACAAACATCTTGTGTTTGCAGGGCTTGATGAGCGGTTTAATGATATCACAATCACTTGTACTGCCCCTTCAAAAACTTTTAATCTTGCAGGTTTACACCATGCTAATATTTTTATCTCAGATGAAAGGTTACGCGCATCTTTTAAACAGGAGTACGATAGCTGCGGTTTAAGCCAGCCGAATATTATGGGACTTATTTCCTGCGAAGCTGGATACACAGACGGAGCCCGGTGGCTGGATGAGCTTATTATTTATCTTGCAGATAACATGGCTTTATTGGATAATTTTTTAAAAACAAATATTCCAAAAATCAAACTTGTTAAGCCTCAAGGAACCTATCTTGCGTGGCTTGATTGCCGTGAACTTGGGCTTTCTTCAAAAGAACTTGATGCTGCAATCACCCAAAAATGCAAGTTGTGGCTGAATGACGGACCAATGTTCGGAAAAGGCGGAAGCGGCTTTCAGCGGATGAATGCCGCGTGTCCTCGTTCGTTTTTACAAAGCGCGCTTGAGCGGCTGAGAAATATTGGACTTGTTTGATAAATCATCGTTTGGGCTATGCCCAAACAAGTTCTCTCACAAGTCCAATGCGGCTACATTATAGACAGACTCTAATTAAAGTCCCAATAAATAACTGTTCAACACGTTTTCAAGATATTCCTGCTTGCCGCTTGTTAAGCCGGTCTTGCCGTATCCTGCGTCTGTGCCGATTTTTGCAAGCTGTTCAAGCGTAAGCTCTCCCTTGGAGAACTTCGCGCCGTCGCCTGAAGTAAATGACGCATAACGATCCTTTACAAAGTTAGGGATTGTGCCGTCATCGATCATGCGCTGAGCGATTTCCAAGCCGACCGCAAAACAGTCCATGCCGCCGATGTGCGCGACAAAGAGGTCTGCCGGGTCTACGGAATTTCTGCGAACCTTTGAGTCGAAGTTCAAGCCGCCTTCTTTAAAGCCGCCGATTTTTAATATTGTGAACATCGCCATTGCAGCTTCGTAATAGCTCATCGGGAACTGGTCTGTGTCCCAGCCGTTTACCCAGTCGCCGCGGTTTGCATCAACAGAACCGAAGAAACCGGATACTGCCGCTGTTTCAAGTTCATGCGCGAATTCGTGACCCGCAAGTTCTGCGTGGTTCGCTTCGATGTTCATGCGGAAATCTTTATCAAGACCGTGCTGGCGAAGGAAACCGATAACGGTTTCTGTGTCAAAGTCGTATTGATGTTTTGTCGGTTCCATCGGTTTCGGTTCGATATAAAACACGCCTTTGAATCCCTGTTTGCGCGCATAGTCCCTTGCCATTGTAAGGAAACGTCCAAGGTTGTCCTTTTCTCTTTTGAGGTCTGTGTTGAGTAAGCTCATGTAACCTTCGCGTCCGCCCCAGAATGTGTAGCCTAAACCGCCAAGGTCGATAGTCGCATCAATCGCGGCTCTTACCTGAGTTGCAGCTAACGCAATAACGCCGAATTCGGGGTTGGTCGCCGCTCCGTTCATAAAGCGCGGATTGCTGAATACATTCGCTGTTCCCCAAAGTAGTTTAACGCCTGTCTCGCCCTGAAGTTTTTTTGCTTTTGCAACTAACGTCATGAAGTTTTTTTCGCTCTCTGCGGGATTTGCGCCTTCGGGAGCAATATCTCTGTCATGGAACGCGTAAAATTCCGCGCCGATCTTTGTAAAGAACTCAAACGCCGCGTCCATTTTTCTGTCGGCTGCGTCCATCGGATCTTTCGCGCCTTCATTCCACGGGAATTTTAACGTACCGGGACCAAAGGGGTCGTTGCCGTCACCGCAGAAACTGTGCCAGTAGGCGATTGCGAAACGAAGATGATCTTTCATCTTTTTGCCGCCGATAACTTTATCAGCGTCATAATACTTGAACGCAAGAGGATTCTTGCTCTTTGGTCCTTCGTATTTGATTTTTTGGATTCCGGGGAAATATTCTTTTGCCCCCACGAAATATTCTGCCATAGTCAGCCTCCGAAAAATTATTTATATAGAGGGCTCAATGCCCCAAGATACTTGGAATAAACAGCATAAGCATCGTTATACTGAGATGCGCTTTTTTTATCCGGTTTTATTGAATCGCCTAGCGCTACATGATTATCCGCCAGATTTTCTATGGAGCATTTTTTCCCCTCATGATTTTCCAGGCACCACAATGCCTGAATAGCGCCTCCCATTGCGGCGGCTTCAGCTCCGGTGGGGATACGAATTGGAAGGTTCATTATGTTTGCCGCTATGTTTTGCCAGAGTGCGCTTTTTGAGCCGCCTCCGGTTAAACGTATTTCCTTTGGTTTAAATCCCAATGAGATAAAACCGTCAAGACCAATTCTCATTCCGAAAATTGCAGATTCAAGGGCGGCGCGCGCAAGGTTTTCTTTTTTAAAGTTTGCGGCAGTAATGCCGTTAATGCTCGCTCTGCCGTTGGGCAGGTTAGGCGTTCTTTCACCGTTAAAAAATGGCAGTATCACAATGCCGTCTGCGCCGATCGGCGCTTTTGAGGCTTGCGCGTCAAGCTCTTTAACATCTAAACTCATCAGTTTACGCATTTCTTCGCTTGCTACCGTGCAGTTCATAGTGCACAGAAGCGGCAGCCACCCGCCGCAGGACGAACAGAAGGCGGCGAGGTTTCCTGTAGGATCGATTACCGGCGTTTTTGAAAAACCAAAAAGGGTTCCGGATGTTCCAAGGCTCATTGTCAAAAAACCGTCACGGACTGCGCCTGTACCTATTGCGCTCATCATATTGTCGCCACCGCCTGAGGAAACAAGCGTTCCTTCGGTTAACCCGTAAAGTTCGGCTGCTTCCTTGCTTACTTTCCCGGCAGTTTTTTCGGAAGATGCAAGCGGAGGAAGATATTTTTCTATATCCTGAGAAATTGACTTGCAAACTGCCGATGACCACTTGCGTTCGCGGATATCAAAAAGAGCTGTGCCGGATGCATCGCCGTATTCCGCCCAATATTCGCCTGTAAGCAAAAAGTTTATATAGTTATGGGGAAGCAGAATATGCCGTAATTTTTCAAATGCTTTGGGTTTATGATTTTTCAGCCACAGTACCTTTGGAGCTGTGTAACCGGGTCTCATCGGGAGACCGGCTTTTGCGATAAGTTTTTTTTCGCCGCCTGCCGCTTTGGTAAGTTCATCGCACTCGGCTGTTGTTGTAGTATCGCACCAAAGTTTGACGTTATAAACAGGCTTTCCTCTTTCGTCCAGCGGAACAAATCCATGTTGCTGACCGGAAACACCGATAGCGGCGATGGTTTTTTTTACATTTTTTTCGATTTTATCAAAACAGGTTTTTACAACCGCATCGTACCATTCTGTTTTTTGTTCTCTTGTGCCGTCATTATGGGTTAATATATCTACCGGCGCCTGAGATTGCGCAACAATTGACTTTTTTTCATAATCATAAACTACGATTTTGCAACTCTGGGTTCCAAGATCAATCCCGCATACAGTCTGCATAAATCCTCCATAAAGATAGGTCTATTTTTCTAATTTTATTCCATTATTTAAGATATGTCTATTGGATTTTTCCGTATTAAGCTGGTCAATGTTTATATGTCCGTAAAAAAGCGAGTAAAGTACAATTTGCATCCGGTTTTTCAATTTTGTTTTATTTTTTATGGCTGTTACGCAATTTTTAATAGTGCCGGGGCTGTAATTTAAATCTTCAGCTATTTTTTCATCAGGTATTCCTTGAGCTATATTGGCAATAATGATAAGTTCTTTGGGAGAAAAAACAGGGTAATCGGCATCACCGGAAAACTGCACGGGATAATGCCTGAAAAATGATATTGTGCTTAATGATTTCCTTATAATTGAAGCGCTTATGAAATATCCGCCCAAATATACGATCTTTACAGCCGGAACCAGTTTATTCATGTCCGTTTCCCTGAGCAGGTATCCCGATATTCCGGATCTGAGAGCCATGCCTGCATAATCATTCTCATCCCTGTCGCACATCATTATAATTGAAGTCAAAGGCGATCTTCTGTGAATAATCGGCGCAAGTTCAATTCCGTCCATTCCGGACGGCTGTATATCTATGATTAGAACATCAGGTTTTGACTGTTCGGATTTTATTATTATATTGGCTTCATTATTTTCTATGCCGATAATCTGTAAATCTTCGTGGTGTGACATTTCGTTTATGATGAAATTACGGCTTTTGTCATTTCTTGTTATTACGAGAATACTTATGCTTCTCATTTATATATTATTGAGATTTACTTTTTTATTAGTCAAGAAAAATCGAAATATTTGTAAATTATTTCAATATAGTAGTCTAAAACTACTTGGCTAACCGGCAATTTTTTTTTATAATTGAGGCTGTTCCAAAGGACAGCCTTGGATTTATAGTGTAAAGCCGGCTTTTTTAACAGTCTATTTAAAATATTTTAAGAAACCAGCAAAATTTAGAATAAAGGAAATTTCATGGCTAAAAAAGGTAAAGTAGTAATCGACCGGGAAATGTGCAAGGGATGCCTGTTATGTATCCGCGCGTGTCCTGTGAAAGTGTTGGAAGCTGATACCGGAATGAACTCTTCCGGTTCGTATCCTGCCAAGGCAGTTACTATGGAAAAATGTATTGCCTGCGGCAATTGCTACGAAGTATGCCCCGATGTCTGCATTGAGGTTTATGAGGAATAATATGAGGATTTTTTTATGAATGAAAAAGTATTAATGAAAGGAAACGACGCGATCTCCGAAGCGGCAATAAGGGCGGGCTGTCAGGCGTATTTTGGATACCCAATAACTCCCCAAAATGAGATTCCTGCTTATATGTCAAGACATATGCTCGAAAAAAAGCGCATTTTTATCCAGGCGGAGAGCGAAATTGCCGCCATGATCATGGTTTACGGCGCCGCTTGCGCCGGAGCAAGAGCGATGACCAGCTCATCCAGCCCCGGTATCAGTCTTAAACAGGAAGGAATCTCCTATGCCGCAGGCGCGGATGTTCCGCTGGTTGTTGTAAATGTTAACCGCGGCGGTCCTGGTCTTGGCAATATAGCCCCTGCGCAAAGCGATTATTTTCAGTCTACCAGAGGCGGCGGTCACGGCGATTACCGCTGTATAGTTCTCGCGCCGAAAAATGTGCAGGAATGCGCGGATTTGACTTATCTCGCCTTCGATTTAGCGGATAAATACAGAATGCCGGTTATCGTTCATGCCGATGGGATGATCGGTCAGATGATAGAAGGCTGCGTACTGCCGCAGGAAAAAACAACTGCGAAATACGACTGGTCAGCCGGCGGATGCGCCAAAAGACCCGGTAAAAAGGCGATCCATATCACTTCGATTGACCTTGTGCCGGAATCGCTTGAAGCAAAAACCAAAGAGCGTTTTGAACGCTACGAAAAAATAAAAGCGGCGGAAATTCGATACGAAGAAACCGATTGCGCTGATGTAGACCTTACAATGGTGGCTTTTGGCACATCCGCCCGCGTTTGTCTCGGTGCTCAGAAACTTGCCAAAAAAGAGGGGATAAAGCTTGGTATTTTCCGTCCCATCACCTTATGGCCATTCCCGTATGAAGCTCTTGGAAAAATCGCCGCAAACGGCAAGCCGCTTCTTTCGGTGGAAATGTCTTTGGGTCAGCTTGTTGAGGATGTGAAACTTTCGGCTTATTACTCGGGATCGAAATCTACCGTTCATTTATTGGGTCATTCAGGCGGCGTTATCCCGACTGAAGAAGAAGTATTTACTGCTTGCAAGCAAGCTTTGGCAAAGGCAAGGTAAAAATGAAAAAAATATTAGGGCATCCTGAAAGTCTGCATAAAATACAAACAAAATACTGCGGCGGATGTGGGCATGGCATAATTCACAGGCTGATAGCCGGAATTATTGATGAACTCGGCATAAGGGATAAAACGATCATGACGCATCCTGTCGGCTGTTCGATTTGGGCGGATTTATACTTTGATTTTGATACGGTTCAGCCGCCTCACGGGCGCACTCCCGCCGCGGCAACAGGCGTTAAACGGGTTCATCCCGATCACCTTGTTATTTGTTATCAGGGAGACGGCGATATGGCAGCCATCGGGACAGCAGAGATGATTCATGCCGCGAACCGGGGCGAAAAATTTACCACAATCTTTGTTAATAATGCGATTTACGGTATGACGGGCGGACAGATGGCGCCTACGACCCTTCTTGGTCAGAAATCGACCACTTCTCCCAAAGGTCGTGACGCGGATGAAGCCGGAATGGGTTTCCCGATTAGAGTTTGTGAACTTCTCGCTACTCTGGAAGGGACACGCTACATCGCAAGGGGAGCGGTAAATAATGCCGCCAATGTGCGTAAAACCGGACAATATATAAAAAAAGCGTTTGAAGCTCAGCTTTCAGGTATTGGCAGTACAATAGTGGAAATCCTGGCTCCTTGTCCGACTAACTGGACTATGGATTCAATCCAGGCAATTGAATGGCTGGAAAAGAACATGATCCCGGTATTTCCGCTGGGTGAAGTAAAAAACACATTAGCTTCCGGCGGAAGCGCAGCTTGCTTGCAGGCAGGAGGCTCCAAATGACAGAAAAATCGTTTTTTGCAGGCTTCGGAGGTCAAGGTATAATCTCTATGGGGCAGCTTTGGGTTTATTTCGCCATGCAGGAAGGAAAAAATGTCACCTTTTTTCCTTTTTACGGCGCAGAAAAACGCGGGGGCATAGCGCGCGCAAGCGTGATTATCTCTGATGAGGAAATCGCAAGCCCTCTTGTCACAACGCCTGACTCGGCTATGGTTATGAATATGGATTCGCTTCCTCTTTGTGAGAAAATATTAAAAAAACAGGGACTAATCGTAATAAACTCAACCCTTGTAAAGGAAGATCCCAACCGCAGCGACATAAAAACTGTTAAAATCGAGGCTACAAAAATAGCAGAAGATGTCGGAAACGTACTTTTTGCAAATATGGTGGCTCTTGGAGCGATGGCAAAGCTAACGAATGCGGTGAAATTAACCGATATTGAAGGTATCCTGAAGAAATTTTTTCCGGCGGATAAACAGCAGTTTATTCCGATGAATGTTAAGGCTATTCAGGCGGGATTTAATGCAATTTGATAAATATTTTGAAAATGAACGAATGAAAGGGAAATTTTGATTGACAGGTATTCTGACTGGGTGTAGAATAACAGAATATAGGAGATTTAATGGGCTCGGTACATGACTATAAACGTCTGGAAAACAAGTTTGTTCATAAAATTAAAGACGCGTTTGTAGTTGCGGCTGTTTTTATCGCAGATATCTTCAAAACAATAGGTAAATTCCTCACAAGACGTTATACAATTGTTTTTGTCCCTCATTCAGAGAAAAAAGTATACAATCTCCATATAACTGTAGCGTCCGCTTTTTGTTTTTTTCTTGTGGTTTTCGGCGTAATCGGTGCATTTTTCCTGTACGGTACTACATTTAACAGTACCATGTACTCAATGGCAAGCAAAGATGGGCGTTTAAGGGATACCCAGGCTTCGCTTGATCATCTGCGTGATGAAACTGCGCTGCTTTTCAGGGAAGCCCGCAGCTTTGAAAGCGCTCTATCTGATGTAATGGCGGCTCTTGGCTTGGGATCAAGAAGCGCAATGTCTCAAAATGCGCCCGGAGATTTAAGTTCTTTTCTTGGCATAAGAGAAAATCCCGAAGGGCAGCTTCATGAAATTGATGATATAAGGCGTCTTTCCGCATATCTTTCGCAGGCTATAGAACCTATCAGGGAAATCGGCACTGTCCTGGATACGCAAAGCGCCCTATTAACTGAAATTCCAAGTATATGGCCTGTCAGAAATGCAAGCGGGAATGCCATCGGGCATATTACCATGTTTTTCGGTCAAAATATTAATCCGATAAGCGGGCAGTATTATATTCACAAAGGCATTGATATTGCTACCTATCGTTCCGGCGACCCTGTTGTGGCGACTGCCGACGGACAGGTAGTAACTGCCGAGTACGCATTTGATTTCGGCAATTATGTAATTATAAGACACAAGCACGGTTATTATACCCGTTATGCGCATTTACAGTCTTTTAACCGTATAAGCGTAGGGCAGCGGGTTCAGCAGGGTCAGGTAATAGGCTTTATTGGAAATACAGGCATTTCTACAGGTCCACATCTGCATTATGAAGTCCATATCGGTTCTGACGTTGTAGATCCATACAGATACATTACAATTCGTTCCAGCATGGTCAGAGGACGCTGAACATAAACAGGATTTTTAATGGTCCAAGACAAAATCAATGATTTTTCCATAAACACAATAATAGGTCCAAATTCCGATTTAAACGGCGACATTGAAACCGGCGGTTTCACCAGAATAGACGGCAGTATCCGCGGAAATGTAAAAGCGCGGGGCAGGGTTATTATCGGCGAACGCGCAAGGATGAAAGGCAATGTAACCGGAACTAACATGACAATAGGCGGGGTTGTCTGCGGAAATATTATTGCGGACGGTCATCTTGTAATTCTTTCTACTGCTGTCGTTATCGGTGATATCATTACCCGTCGTATTCAGGCGGATGACGGCAGTTTTATAAACGGCAGAGTAGCTGTATGCCCCAATGATGAAAGCTGGATAAAAACTACGTCTGAGCACCGTGATGCGCAAGGGATAAAATCCGCCCTGCCGGTTTTTAATAAACCTAATGGCTAAGGTAGAAGGCACAGACGCCTCTTTTTACATGAATCCTGCAGCCTATTCACAGGTTAAGGATGAAAAAAAAACAAAAGGTTTACGCCGTGAAAAGTCCGATTTCTCCCGTATATTTGACGATCTGCGAGGTAAGACAGCGGATGATATTGGTCCTTTGCATGAGCTTCCGGTTTCTGAAAATACTGTTAATTTATTAATGGACGATGTTCGCAGTTCAGGTGACGCTTTAAAAAGCCGGCCTCTTCCTGAAGAAATCCTAAAGTATAAACAGGCAGTAAGAAATTTTATTAATTATGTCGTTAAAAACAGTTATTCTCTTGAATACGAAGAAGGGCTTCCCAATTTTTTTAAACCCGGATTTAAGGGACGGAGAGGCACTCCGGAAGCGATGAAAGGGAAAGAGTATACTAAAATTCAGGTTATCGACAGAAAGCTTGATAACCTTGCAGCAATGCTTTTGTCCAGCCAAACAGGTCAAATGGAAATTGTTTCGCGTCTTGAGGAAATTCGCGGGCTTTTGATTGATCTGCTTCATTAAATTAGAAAAAAAAGCTGTCTAGTATACAATGTTTTTATGTCGTATACTGGCTTATGAGTGATTTTGACGAGTATGAAAATATAGATGATTATGTTCCTTTTGATGATGTACCCAAAGAGCGGAATGTAATTACCGGATCTGATGCAGGAATTGAGTCAATCGCTCCTGATACTCCCATTTACAGATTAAGGCTTTTATACTCTCAGGAAACATTCATTGCCGTTTTCCGCGAAGATAATCTTGCTTCCGGTACAATGGTTATAGTTCCTACCCGTTATGGCCGCGATCTTGCGCAGGTAATCGGTTCTGTGCGCGGCAAGGTTCCTCAGGTTTCAGAAATTGCGTGGATTGTCCGCGCCGCATCCCCGGAAGACCTTGAAAAATCGCGTAACAACAGCAAGCTGGAAAAAGACGCTTTCGGTATTTGCCGTAAAAAAATTGAGAACCACAAGCTGGAGATGAAACTGGTTCTGGTGCATTATCTTTTGGAAGAACCAAAAATACTTTTTTTCTTCACTGCCGAAAACAGGGTTGATTTCCGCGAGCTTGTCAAGGATTTGGTAAGTGTTTTTAAAATGCGAATTGAGCTGCGCCAGATTGGAGTGCGTGACGAAGCCCGTGTTGTCGGCGGTCTTGGAGTCTGCGGAAGAGGTTTTTGCTGTCACTGCGTATCTGATAAACTCAAGCCTGTATCCATTAAAATGGCAAAAGATCAAAAACTTTCGCTTAATTCCGTAAAAATTTCAGGTCCTTGCGGAAGGCTTCTTTGCTGTCTTTTTTATGAGTACGGTTTTTACTGCGATCAGCAGCGTAATCTTCCGCAGGAAGGAATGCGGATTAACTATAATAATGAATCATGGAAAGTAGCTGAAGTAAATTATGTCACATCACAGATTAAATTAAGCGCCGATGATGGACGCATAATGAACATTCCGGCGTGCAAATTTGAAAAAACAGATAATTACTGGAAAATAAAGTCATGCTAGATTTATTTTAAGCCGCACAGATAATTTTTCTGATTTCCGAAACCAGATAAAAAGAACCGGTTCCCAGTATCGGCAGCGGTTTTCCCTCATTTTTATTCGCTTCCGCGAATCCAAGCGCCAGCTTTACAGCTTCCCGCGTGTCTTCTGCGAGAATCGTTTTCTCATATCCTGTAAGAGAAGCAAACGCTTCAAAAACGGACGCAGGATTGCTTATTTTAAAATTTCCTGGCGTAGTGATAATTATTTTTGAAAAAAGAGAATGCGCTTTTTTCGCCATTGCTGATGCGTCTTTGTCTGCTGCGCAGCCAAAAAGAAGTATGCCGCCTTCTCCGTAAAGCGAACAGAATGTCTCTATGCAAAGAGCAAGGCTTTCAGGCGTATGGGCTCCGTCAATGATTAAAAGCGGCTGTTCCGTTCCTTTAGAAGGTGTTATTTTTTCAAAACGCCCCGGTATTTTAATGTTTTTAAGTCCTTCTTTTATTTTTTCTTCGCTGATCCGGGGAAAGGCAATTCTCACAGCGGCAATGGCAAGGGCGGCATTCTCTGCCTGAACTTTTCCCGGCACAGGAATAGAGATATTCGTGAACAATACACGGTTTTTTATGCAGCCAGTTTCCCGCAAAGAGAGAGTGAAATCTGTTCCCTGTGTACATATATTTATTTTTGATATTTCCGTTTTTTCCGGAATGTAAAATAAACGACTGTTTTTTTCCTGAGCCTTTTTTCTGAATACTTCCAGAGCTTCATCGCTTTGCTGAGCCAAAACAAGCGGTTTACCTTCTTTTATTATTCCCGCTTTTTCTCCGGCTATAGCGGAAATTGTGTTACCCAGAATACCTGTATGTTCAAGTTCAATCAGTGTTATTACGCTGACAACGGGATCAAGAACATTGGTTGAGTCAAGCCGCCCGCCCATGCCGGTTTCTGTCACCATTACATCGCAGTTTGCTTTACGGGCGCAAAGAAAGAAAAGAAGCGTCAGCAGTTCCCAGAATGTAGGTTCACATCCGTCAGGTGTTGTTTTGTCAAAAAGATGCGCAGGTGGATGATGTGAATTTACCGCATGAGGAAGCAGCTCTTCTGTAATATTCTTCAGTTCATCGCCTGACGAACAGTAAATATCTTCATCGAAGTAAGAATCGTTAAGGCAGATGCGTTCGCGTATATCAATTACATGAGGCGACATATAGCGGGCGGTGCGGTAACCGGCTGCCGTTAAAATGGCGGACAGCATTCCTGTAACGGAACCCTTGCCTTTTGAACCTGCAATGTGAATGGAGGGCGCGCAGCGATGCGGATATCCGGCAAGTTTTGTTAAAAATTCCATCCTGTCAAGCCTGAAACTTTTTGGCTTTTGTCCGCGTTCCAAATTGATAAACCCTGAAAGCCATTCGAACACTTCACCTGATGAGTTAAAATATTTTTTGTTATTCAGATACAGCTCCGTTAAATTTTCTGTAGGGACGCAAAGACACAGCTTTAATGAATCTATTATAGTTCGTATGTTTTCCCGTACTTTACTATTTCGACATCAGGAAACCCGTTCTCTTCCAGATATTTTTTAAGGAAATTCTGGGATTTCTTTTCGCCGTGTACCAAAAAAATACCTTTAAGACGTGAAGTATCAACAGCTTTAAGCCATTCCAGCATTTCTTTATAATCGGCATGAGCGCTGAACGCGTTAATTTCTTCTACTTGCGCTTTTACCTTAAACCATTCGCCGTGGATTTTTACTTCGCTCTCCCGGTTGCGTATCCGCCTTCCAAGGGTATTTTCCGCCATGTATCCGACAGTCATGATTGTGGTATTCGGATCCTGAATATTATGAATTAAATGGTGCTGGATGCGTCCCGCTTCGCACATTCCGTCTGCGGATATGATTATAAGCGGACCCTTGTGATCGTTTAACGCCTTTGACTCCTGTACGCTGGTTGTGAAATGAAGGCTGTTAAAGCCAAAAGGATTTTTATGGTGTTTAATAAAGGCGTTTTTAATTTCTTCGCTGTAACATTCGGGGTGCACCTGAAATATTGTTGTCGCATTGGTTGCCATAGGAGAATCTACGAAAATCGGCACTTCGGGAATTATTCCGTCATCTACAAGGAGGTGGAAATAGTAAACAAGTTCCTGCGTACGTTCAATCGCAAATGAAGGGATTAATATTTTTCCTTTTTTTTCCACAGTCCGCTTTGCTATGGCGGCAAGTTTTTCTATGGCGTCATCTGTGGAATCATGAAGGCGGTCGCCGTAGGTGCTTTCCAGAATTATATAATCAGCCGCTATTTCCGGAGTTGCGGGATTTCTGATAATCGGTTTGCCTTTGCGCCCAAGATCTCCTGTCGCCAGAATATTGAGCTCCTGTCCGTTTTTCTTGAATTTAATTGCCGCAATGGCGGAACCCAGAATATGTCCTGCGTCGTAAAATTCAAGGCTTGCTCCGCCGCCTATGAACATCTGTCTGTTATACGAAACTCCTATTGTCTGGCTGACAGCCGCGATTGCGTCCTGCTCTGTAAAAAGAGGCGTCCAGTCGAATTTCTGCCCTCTCTTCTGCGCCTGGCTTTTCAGGTATTTTGCGTCACGCGCCTGTATGTTCGCCGAATCCATCATGATAAGGCTTGCTATATCTCTGGTCGCTGGAGTGGCATAGATGTTACCCTTATAACCGTGATTCACAACAAGCGGTAAAAGTCCGCAATGATCAAGATGACCGTGGGTTAAAATGACGCTTTCAATGCGATCCGTCGCAATGCCGAAATCACGGTTTTTCTGTTCCGCTTCGGCTCTAGACCCCTGAAAAGCGCCGCAGTCGATTAGATAGCTTTTCCCGTCAAATTCAAGCACATGTTTGGAACCTGTAACCTCTTCGGCTGCGCCGAGTGAATAAAATTGTACGTTCATAATGAAGATAATAACACAGAAAGAAACCGATGTCACGCATAAAAATGTATTTGTTTTATTTTTTCAAAGAGAGTATAATATTATTTGATATGAAACGTTTATTTTTTTTATTTTTAGTCATGTTTTTCATGATATCTCCAATTGTTTCCGTGCCGCAGGAAAGTGATGCTGTTTTTCAGGGAGATGTTTTACATGAGGAATCTGAGGAAGATGGCGCGCTTTTAAGTGAGCTTGAAAATGAGACCGCTGAGGAAATTGAAGAGATTCCAGTTATAATAAAAAAAGAAAAAGAGATGCCTTTTTTTCAGAGACTGGCGATTGCGATGATTATTGTCGCATCCCAGGCTGCATTTATTTGGTTAAGCTGGTATTTATTCGGACGGCTGAATAAAAAAATTGACGAGTCCGGCAAGGATAAAATAAAACCTCTTATAATAAAAAATTTTAAACTGCTGACCTATAAGCAGATTGTAGGAATAATTAATGCTGCTTTACGGCTGTTAAAATATTTAATTACCACGATTCAGCTGTTTCTGACAGTTCCCATCGTATTCAGCCTCTTTCCTCCCACAAGAAATCTTGCGTCTGCATTATTCGGTTATATACTTACGCCTGTTAAAAATATAGCAATTGACGCCGTAATGTATATTCCAAATCTGTTTACGATAATTATAATTGTTATTATCACGCGTTATGTTCTTCGGGCTCTTAAATTTTTCGCTCTGCATATCGAAAAAGGTAAACTTGTGATACCAGGCTTCTATGCCGACTGGGCGCATCCAACCTATAAAATTTTACAGGTGCTTCTTTTGGCGTTCACTGTCGCGATTGTATATCCCTATCTTCCGGGTTCTGATTCAAGGGCTTTTCAGGGGGTTTCTGTTTTTGTCGGTATAATATTTTCTCTTGGATCCTCAACAGCTATCGGGAATCTTGTCGCGGGACTTGTTATTACATATATGCGTCCGTTTAAAATCGGCGACCGCGTGCAAATTAAGGATATTACAGGTTTTGTTGTAGAAAAAACCCTTATGGTCGTACGGCTTAAAACGCATAAAAATGAATATGTTACATTTCCGAACATGATGATACTTGGATCAAGTATCATTAACTATAATACATCGTCCGTTGATGATGAAGAAGGGTTGATAATATATGCTGAAGTAACATTTCGTTATTCAATGCCGTGGGAATCAATTCATGAAATTCTTGTTAATGCGGCTCTTGCCACAGCTCATGTTCAGAAAAAACCAAAACCCTTTGTGCTTCAGACGAAAATGGATGATTTTTATGCGTGTTATCAAATCAATTGTTATACGAAGGAAGTTGATAAGGTTCCGTATATTTATACCCTGTTGTATGAAAATATTCAGAACGGTTTCCGTGAAGCCGGACTTGACATGACTTCCGCGCATTACAGGGTAATAACTTCGAGTAAAGAATAATCAAACAATCGTAACCTGTACGCAGGCGGCGCGGGCAGTTGTATTTAGTAATTAAATAAAATATAATTAAGCATGTTTAATACAGGAAAGAGATTTATTTTTGCGTTGTGCGTGTTTTTTTTTATTGCAGGATGCAAGAGTACTCAGGTTCAGGATGATGTGCAGGAGCGCCAGCCCGCAGAGATGCAGCCTCCACAGGAAGAAGAAGCCCCAAGACGGGATTTTGCCGAAATGCGCCCTCAGATACTTGACCGCGATGAGCTTACCGTTGCTTTTTCCAGTCATGATATAGAACTTGATTTCAGAAAATCATATTTTGCAAGCGAAGCGCAGATTTTCACAGGAATTTACGAAGGACTTTTTTCTTATCATCCGCTTACACTGGAGCCTGTTCCGGCTGTAGCGGAGAGGTGGGAAGTATCAGGCGACAGAATGCAATGGACTTTTACGCTTCGGCAGAATGCGCGCTACTGGAACGGAGATCCTGTAAGCGCGGAAGATTTTCGCACTGCATGGATTTCACTCCTTGAACCGCATCGCGAATCTCCTTATTCAGGTTTATTTGATATAATCGAAGGAGCGCGCGATTTCAGGAACGGTTTAATAAATGATCCTCTCAAAGTAGGCATTAACGCTGTTTCTCAGAGAACTCTTGTAGTAAAATTAAATTCGCCGGCTTCTTTTTTTCCCGCGATGCTCTGTCATCATTCATTCAGCCCGATTCATCCTTCCATGATAGATAAAGTTTCATGGTCTCCTGAAAAAGAAAAGACAGGCTGGTCGCCTCCTGTTTCCAACGGTCCTTTCAGGATCGATTACATGGATGATGACAGCATTATTTTATTAAAAAGCGATCATTACTGGGATCGCCGCCGTGTCGCTCTTAACAGAATAAATATTAAATTTACCCAAACAGCCGAAGAAGCGTCGCATCTGTGGAATTCAGGCGAAGCGCGCTGGATTGCGGGAAATATTTCCCTTGATGATTTAACTGATCGTTCAGGAATTCAATTGAATGTGATGTTTGCCACGCATTATTATTATGTTCGAAGTGAAAATGAACCCTGGAACGATCACAGAATCCGCCGGGCAATGGCTCTTGTTTTACCATGGCAGGAGATCCGCAGTATGTATTTTCTGCCGGCTGAGACATTAATTTTTCCTGTTGCCGGTTATCCTGCAATTAAAGGTATTTCAGAAGCCGATTACGAAGAAGCAAGGACATTAATGGCGGAGGCAGGTTTCCGGGACGGCAATGGTTTACCGGAACTTGTTATTCGTTTGACGCCTTCTCATGACGCAGCCCGTGTCGGCAGACTGATGTCAGTCGCATGGAAAGAAATTCTTGGTTTTAATGTACGGGTGGAGGTTATTCCTTACGAACGGTATTTTCAATCCATGAAAGAAAGCGGTTATACAATCGGCTCTTCTACATGGATTGGCGATTTTGCCGATCCGTATACGTTCCTTCAGATGTGGAGACGCGATTCAAATTTAAATGATGCGCGTTTTAATGATGAAGACTATGAAACATTGATTGAAAGATCGATGGCAGAGGAGGGAAGTGTGCGTTTGGCAACCCTCGCTGAAGCTGAAAAACTTCTGCTTGACAGAGGAGTTGTGCTGCCGGTTTATTACCATCCGGCATTAAATGTAATAGATACAGGCGAGCTTTCAGGCTGGTATCCCAACGCGCTTGATATTCATCCGTTTAAATATATATCTTTTAGAGCGTTCCGCCCTCTGCCGGGTGTGGCGCTTGCGAAATGACGGCGTTGGCCCTAAAAATAAAATGATTACACCGTTATTTTCCAGCATGCATACGCATACATCATTCTGTGACGGAAAAGATGACGTAGAGACAATGTGCCGTGCGGCATATGAAAAAAAAATGTTTGCAATAGGGTTCAGCGCTCATGCGCCTGTTATGGGAAAAACAGGTATAAAAAGCAGCTGGAATTTGAGCGATGATCTGTTTGATGAATATGTGACGGAAGTGCTGTCAGCCAAAAGCCGGTGGAACGGAATGTTAAATGTTTTCCTTGGGCTTGAAGTTGATTATATAAAAGGTTTACGCTCTGCGCTTGACAGCGATATTACGGCGATAAATCCTGATTATTTAATCGGCAGCGTGCATTATGTTATTCCCGCAAACGGCGCAGAACCTTTTACTGTTGACGGTTCTGCGGAAGAATTTGAAAATGGGATTAAAAATGGTTTTAACGGAAATGCTGAAGCTCTTATGCATTATTATTATGACGCTATGGCGGAAATGATAGCGATAGGCGGCTTTGAAATTCTTGGACATGCGGATCTTATAAAAAAGAATTGCCAGCCAGATTCCCCTGACAGGTTAACATATACAGGTAAAAGATGGCCGGAAGAAATTGAAGCCTGCCGTCAGAGAGAGATAGCAGTCTGTGTTTCTGAAACTGAAATAACGGTAGAAATAAATACCGGAGGTATTAATCGCGGTAAAACCCCTGATGTTTATCCTTCTCTTTCATTCCTGCGTCTTTTTAACGAGTATAATGTCCCTGTAATCATTACTTCCGATGCGCATCAGGCGAAGGATATTGACGGAAATTATAATATTGCTTTACAAACATTAAAATACGCCGATTTTAAGGAACATTTGTTTTTTACCGGAAAAAGCAGCGGAAAAGCAGTCTGGCAAAAGAATAAATTATACGTTTAATACTAGACTAAAAATAATTTTTATATTATATTTTATGTTAAGGAGTTAAAATGTCAAAAACAAAACAATCACCGGGAGCGCTGCTCTTGGATTATCTCGAAAAAAATGATCTTAATTGCAACAGGCTTTCTAAAGAAATCAAGTGCAGTCAAACCGCATTAAGGCTGATTAGCCTTGACAAAAGCAGAATTACGACATCAATTGCGGTTCGTCTCGCGAAATATTTCGGCACAAAGCCTGAATTTTGGCTGTTGGCGCAGATGGAATTTGATCTTGCTAAAGCCGCCAATAACAAAACACTTGCAAAACAGCTTAATGGTATTTCAAAAACAAGCAAGCCTACAGTAAAACGCAAAAAATAAAATAGATTTGTCCGGAAACTGCCGAACCGGAGGTTCGCGTTTCTGAACGACATCATGTTTAAATAAACCGGCTTTCAGTAAGCTATCATTAATATTAGCGCGCCTGATGTTTTTAACATTAGGCGCATTAATAAAAAATTCCCTATCTGGAACGATCTACCCCTGAACGGCTACAGAATTTTCTGATAACGCATTGTGAACAGTAAGGGCTTACAGGCCGGCAGAGATTTTGACCGTAAAGAACAAGAATGTAATTAATCTTCTTCCAGTATTTCAAGGGAAGGATATCCCTGAGAATCATTTCCGTTTCATCCGGATTTTTACTTGTGAGCCATCCGCACCGGTTTGAAATACGATGGACATGAATGTCTACGCAGACGGCGTCAATGCAAAATGCTTCATTCAGCACCAGATTGGCTGTCTTTCTGCCGACTCCCGGAAGCGCAAGTAATTCATCCATTGAAGAAGGCACCATTCCGTCATATTTTTCAAGCAGTATAGAGGCAATTTTTTTTAATGATGAAGATTTGTTCCGGTAAAAACCGGCAGGATAAATCAGTTTCTCGATTTCGGATTCTTTCAGATTATTCAATTCTGCGGGAGAAGACGCTTTCTCCAATAACCGCTTTGATGCTGTAAGAGTAACTTCATCTTTTGTACGCAGACTTATAATGGTAGATGCAAGAACCGCCCACGGATCGTTACGGTAATGTTCCGCGACTGTGGTCACGGAAGGAACTGCATTTTTTTTGCTTTCAGAAATTTTTTTCCGCCATTTTTCCAAAGCGGAAAATATTTTATCCCACTCTATGGATTTTGAGCTCACTGTTTCCCCATTTTATTTTTTTCCAATAAACACACAGCGTAAGCTTCAACTGCTTTTCCCCTGCCTATAGGTCCGAGTCCTTCTGCGGTTTTGCCCTTAATAAAAACCCTGTCAAAAGAAATTTCTAAAATTTCAGCCAGCGATTTGCGTATTGCATCGCGAAAGGGAAGAACTTTTGGTTTTTCGCAGATTATTACGCAGTCAATGTTGACAATTTCCCAGCCTGAGTTTTTTATGCGCGAAAATACCGTACGCAGCAGTTTCATGGAGTCTGCGTCTTTCCATGAAGGATCAGAAGGCGGAAAAAGTTCCCCGATATCTCCGAGACCCGATGCGCCAAGAAGGGCATCGCAAACTGCGTGTGCAAGCACATCTCCGTCTGAATGACCGTCTTCTCCCTTTGAAAAAGGAATTTCTATGCCGCCCAGAAGGAATCGTCTCCCTCTTTTTAATTTATGTATATCGCAGCCAATACCGGTTCGAATCATCTTTTTTCCTTAAAAATAATGTATATCTATCCTGTTAATTTGTATACGTCTAAGTGATTTTCGCCGCCATTATCAATGCGCCGCTTTTTGCGTCACGCTGTCCGTTTGCGGCAAAAACTGGCGTATTATTTTTAAAATTTACAAGGCTGCCTGAATTGATTTTTTCCATGTGATTTCTCTCTCCTGTGAGCAGAACAAGTCCCTTACTACAGCATCCATAACGTCCAAAAAGGCTGTTTTGCAGTTTAAAGATATCTGAAATAACTCTCACTTCTTCGGCGCCTGTTTTTGCCGCAGGATGCGATTCCTTTTCTTGCGATACAGGTCCTGTAAGCAGATAGCTTAAAACAAGCCTCTCTTTTGGAATCTTTGAGGCGGCGGAAAGACGGCGCAGTTCCTCAGGGGCGTTAACTGCTTCATAGGCAAAATGACACCATTTTTTTATTTTTTTTAATTTGAAAGGATCATAAGGGCAGGGATTTAAATGCGTACACGGCGATACCGCAGGACGATCCAGTTTTAAAAACTCACAACGCAGGAGAGAAATAAATTTTCCCGATTGAGGAATTCCTGGTTCCGCAGTAAAAAGATAAGCGTTTTTTAACGCCTGATTATGCATTAATTTCGCCGCGTTAACTGCGGTTAGCCTTAGTTTTTCAGGATTATTATGCGGAATATTATCATATATTTCGTTAAACATATTTACCGCGCAGACAAGAGAAGCGTGTTTTATTTTTTTTATTGTCTCTGTTTTCCTTATGTCAATATCTTCCCGTATACAGTTTATTTTCCAAGGGCTTTCGGCGCCGGAAGACAAGGAATCGAAGAATTTTTTCCCCGCTTCAAGCGCGGGAGCGCATCTGTCAACGCAGTTAACTTCAAGCGGAACATTTCTTAAATCCGGACGTGAAATCCAAAGCGCAGTTATAAATGTAAGAGGACCGCTTCCCAAATCCGTAATTACGCTGCCTTGAGACAAGGGAATGTCTAAATCCTTTAGAAGGATGCAGAGACGAAAGAGATTCCATGGCAAAAAATAATGCATATAAGCTGAAAGAAAATTGGGACGGCTGAGATAGGATAAAGATCTGCCGCCTCTTTGACTTGTAAGCAGTCTGGAAAGCTCTGCGATATCTGAAGGCAGGGCGCCTCTGAAACGACTTGGTAACGGAAAAGTTTTATTTATTAATGCAGGAAGTGAATTAAGTATTTGCCTGGTTTCTGCCGGCAATTTTTCAAAAGAATTCATTCAATTGTTATCTTGTAACTGCGGATGCGGGAACAATTTCCGTTCCGGAACGAATTAATGCGTCAAGCAGTACGTCAATGCGCTGGTAAAGATATTCATCTCTTCCGCCGGGAAGCCTTCCAAGACGTATTGGAATAACAGCGCCTGATCTTTTTTCCCTTATGATTTTTTCAATCATGTCAGAAGAAGACATCTGCCTTATGCCGATTCTTACAGCGTCTTCTCTTGAAAGTTCATCCCCCAGCTCAACTGTTCTTGTTACGGTGACATAACCTGCGGAGGAGGCAGCCGCGGTTACTGCGCCTGAAATGCGGTAAAACGGAGGATGCCATAAAGGCGAAATTTCTTTACCTGTAGCGTGAAAAAATTCATCCTCGTTACGCGCGAGACCTCTTGTTATGAAATCCTGCGTAATCCGGTATCTTGAATCCGCAAAATCAACAGGAGCATAAAATAAAGATGCGGTTTCATGACCGGCTTCGGCGATGGCGGATGCTGCTATGGGGTTACGGCGGATAAAATCGCCGTTTAAAAAGAATGTAGCTTTTATGTTTAAACGTTTCAGCGAAGACAGAATCTGCAATAAACCCGCATCATCGTCATAAAGATCAAAGCATAATGCGGTTTTAATCTGCTGCCGGGAAGCGAAAACCCTGTTGACTGAATGATCTGAAACTAACGAAATTGTATTTGCGGAAAAAACACTGCGTACCATCGGGATGTTTTTATAATTCCCTGTAAATTGCTGTTCCGTAAAAACCCGAAAACGCTCCGAATCAGGGGATACCTGCCTTAATTGAGGGTTGTTTACAGGAAACCACGAAGTATAACCGTCAGTGACAAACCAGGAAGAGTCAATTCTTGCAAGTATCCGAGAAGGATCGCGTGAACCGGATTCAAAACCGATTTCATCCGCTGATGAAAGGCAGATTAACCTGTTCGTTATGTTAGCGCCTGAAATGCTGAATTCTTCAATGACTTTTTCGCTTCCTGAAATAAATTGCGTATTGTTTATCCATACGCATGAAAGGACAGGCTCGTTTTTCAATTTTTGAATTTGCTTCCACCCCGGGATATCCCACAGTTCAAGACCGTTTTCACCCCAGAATACTGCCAACGATCCGTCAGGGGACAGGGTTCCGCTTGCCGAAGACGGGACATTTCTCTGCGTTGTTAAAATATTTCTTGTCTGTCCCTCGCTGATTTGAAAACGCCATACATTGATTTCATTGAGCAATGAAGAAATTACTATAAGCTGACCTGAGGGCGACCAGAGTACGTTTAATTCTTCCGTTCCGAAAGGGAGCGCTATATGCGGAAGGGCAAAAGCCGCCTGCGCGGCGTTATTTTTGTTTTCGCCCAGCATAAAAATAAAAAAACTGTTTCCGTTTTTGTTTACAAGGATTGCTTCAGAATCAGGCGCAAGCCAGTAACGATCAAAACCGGAATCAAATTCAAAAGGAAGGACTGCGATTACGCTGCCGATGGAAAGAAAATCACTGTAAATTGTTCGCGTAAAAAGTTCAGGGTTTCTGACGCGGTAAACGGTATTTCCAGTAAAATAAAAAAAGTCCCCGTGCTGTCCCCACAAAACCGAATTAATTCCGCCCTGACCTATCATTCTGAAACGCTCATCCGTTAAAACAGGCATATTGTCAATAATGGGAAAATAAAAAAGCCTTCCGTTTTTTAAATATACAAAAAGCCTTGAATCAGGACTCCATTTTGCCGGGAAATCGGAAGCCGGAAGCTCAACCTTCTCGCTTATAATCTGTCTTGCGCCGCTTGAAATTTCTGTCAGGAGCAGGTTTCCGTATGCGGGGCTTGTAGGTTCTATGTAAAGAATCCATCTGCCGTCATTGGAAGCGGCTAACCCTTGAGTCCTGCCTTTCAGCGGAATGTCTCCTGAAACAAAAGACGGATAACCTGAAAGAGCGACAGGCAGACCGCCCGATAATGAAATGCCGGACGCTCCGAACTTGTTTGCTGCAATAATAGTTCTGCCGTTGTTAACCGCCTGCAGTTTTTCAGGCAGAGCGGTGAGCTGCTGAATCGGCGGTATTTTTCTTTCGCGTAACAAGGATTCAGAAAGGACGGAAAGAAAAACCGCCTGCTGTGATTCAAAATCCGCTTTAAATAAAAATCTGTCGTCGCTTGAAAGGTTTAAATCATGAAAGCTTATTCCTGAGAGGATGAAGACCGGAAAAAGAAAAAAAACAGAAAAAAAAGAAAGAATTCTGCCTTTCATCTCAATTCCCTGTTTTTTGCAGGAGGAAATAATCGAGTTCCTTTTCCATGGCGCACAGCAGTTCTTCCATTTCCTGAATACGCCGAATTGAGTATTTTATCTGCCTGTCCATCAGTTTTTCACAAGCTTCATCTACTAGACTACTGAAAGTGTAAACATCCTGAACAGCAGCAGGTTTTTTGCCAAATGTCATACCTTAATTGTAATATATACTAACGGGCAATTTCCACAGGAATTTCAACAGAAACTTCCGCGGATGTTTCTGAAGCTTCGGCTTTGTCAGAAGCGCGGATATAGGTAAAAACAGCAAAAAACGCCAATAGAATCAAAATCAGTTTTCGCATTATCCCTCCATATAATTATATATCGTTTTATCTTAACAAATCAAGAGGATTAACCAATTTGTTATTTTTGTCGTAAATGCTGAAATGCAGATGAGGTCCTGTGCTGTAACCGGTATTGCCCGATTCTCCTATTTTCCTTCCCCTTGCTACCCTGTCTCCCTGTTTTACGGAGAAAGTGTTAAGGTGGGCATAAAGGGTTTTATATCCGTTAACATGAGACATTATGATATATCTGCCGTATATTCTGTTTTCGCTAGTAACGGAAACAACTCCGTCCAGCGCCGCTACGATTGTTGTGCCGATATCCGCCCGGAGATCGATACCGGTGTGAAAACTCATAACCCCGCTTATCGGGTCTTTACGCATTCCAAAATGGCTTGTTATGCCCCTGTTCTGAATGGGGTATATGAACAAATCGCCAAGGCTCATTCTTAAGTCGATATCATTCATTCTTGCGCCCGGGATAAAGATGGTTTCCCCGGTTCTGATGTTATCGCTTTTTATGTCATTTACATCAAGAATTACTTCCAGAGGCACATTAAAAGAAGCTGAAATTTTTAAAAGATTGTCGCCGCTTTTTACCTGATATGGAATTCCGTCTATATTCGGTATTCTTAGGGTAATTCCTTCCTGCATGGTTCTTGCATTGCGGATTTCATTGGAAGCGATTATAGCGCCTACGGAAACCCCGAACCTTTTTGCGATTTCAGACACAGAATCCCCTCTGCGTACCCTGTATTGCTCCCATTGGAAGGGAATTAAGTCATCCTGGGTGATATCCAAATCCGCCGTGTCTTGATTTTCTTCGGCTGCCAGTGTTTCAGGCTGAATCTGCTGCGGTAATATTTGCGTAATTCCTGTTGATGCGTACTGCCATGTATGATATACAGCTTCCGTATCTTCGCCAGGCAGAATTACGATATTTTCCGTTATAATAACATCTTCCCAGTTCAGGGCGGCAAGGGCTATTACAACTGTTCCGGCGATTACTGCAAGAGTCGGCAGAGCAGGAAGGCTGAAACCGCTTCCGCCTGATTTTTTGCTTTCTGTTTTGTATGTGTTTTTTTCTGTTTTTTCTTTTCGTATTTTTGCCGGTTTTTCACGGTTTGACAGATGTATATTTGAAAAAAAACGCGAAAATGATGGAAACAGGGAATGTTTTTTTCTTCTGCTGCGTGCAGGATGCTGCTTGAACTGGCTCATAAATTCATCGTTAAAACCTGCCGATTTATTAATAGGTTTAAAAGACGAATGTTTTCGCCGTTGTTTTGAAGTGCGTTTTTCTATATGTTGTTTGTTTATTATTGCAGCCATACTTGTTTTATCGACATAAAATGCGATTGGGATTAGCGGCAAGGTTGTATGAGGTAGTATAGGCGGATTTATTGGCGTATACTTCCATATTATAAAGGTATGAAAGGGACAAAAGCTGTTTTTTCGGCAATTATAATTGCTTTTTTTTTAAAACTGTTTTTTTTTGATTTTATTATAGCCCAGGGGCATTCAATGGAACCTGTAATAAAAAACGGCACTGTCCTTGTTATAAGCCGTATAAGATACGGCGTACGGCTTCCCTGGCGGCAGGAATATTTTTTTAGCTGGGCAAAGCCAAAAACGGGAGAAGTGGTGATTTTTTATACGCCTACCGGAGAATTGGCGGTTAAACGCTGCACGGCATTAACCGATTGGGGCGGTTTTTATGTTGAAGGAGATAATGCTCATGCGTCATACGATTCTCGCGCTTATGGTCCTGTTCCTCTGAATAATATTATCGGGAAAGTATTGGGGTATTAAATGAGCTATAAACAGCGGTATTTTATTTTATTCTCTTTAATGGGTTTATTGGTATTATACTTGATTGTTCATTATGCTCTTTTGATGATAAACGGAGACACCCTTTCGCCTGTTTCCCAGCATACCGCAATTTCAGAGCGCGGGGCGATATTGGATCGAAACGGACGTTTTCTTGCGCTTCAGCTCCGGTTTGCGGATGTCAGTATCTGGCGGCCTTCTGTTTCTGATATAGAATTACTGGCAAATGAAATTTCTCCGGTTCTTGAAATGCCCGCAGCCGAGATACGCAATAGAATTGAATCATCTGAATCTAATTTTCTTTATTTAAAAAGAAGGATCAATGATTCTGAAGCAAGAAGACTGTCCGCGCTGATTGACGAAAAAAGGATCAGAGGCGTTATGATACAGCCGAATGCGGGCAGATTGTACCCGGAAAAAAACCATGCAAGTCAGATAATCGGTTTTGCGGGAGACGGAAACAGAGGGCTTGAAGGAATTGAATTTGCGTTTAACAGTATACTTGACGGATCCGGAAATGACGGTAAAGGTTCGCAGGTAGTGCTGACAATCGATATCTATATACAATATATTCTTGAACAAATTGCCGAACGTACAATGATTGAAACCGGAGCTGAAGCGGTAATGTTTCTGGCGATGGATCCAAGAAGCGGGGACATTCTAGGTTCCGTATCTCTTCCTGATTTTGATCCCAATAATTTCCGCGGTTCAGCCGATATCAGCCGGATGAACCGTCCTGTCATCTGGGCTTATGAGCCGGGTTCTGTATTTAAAGTTTTTTCCCTGGCGGCGCTGATGGATTCCGGTGCTATTTCCGGTAATTCGGTATTTAACTGTAACGGCTCCTATGTGACAAGCCGCGGCAGCCAGATAAATTGCCTTGGCTCTCACGGAAGAGTTACCGTAAGGGATATAATTGTTCACTCCTGTAACGCCGGCGCCGCCCATGCTTCCGATTTTTTGGGAAGCGGCGCTTTTTATCAATCATTGATAAGCTATGGCTTCGGATCGAGAACAGGAGCCGGAAGCCCCGGTGAAACAGCGGGTTACCTTGTCAGTAATGAGCACTGGTCAGACCGCTCAAAACCCACTTTGGCAATAGGGCAGGAGATCGCGGTTTCCGCCTATCAAATGCTTCAGGCTGCAAGTGCCATTGCAAATGACGGGATTCTTGTTCCTCCCAAAATTGTGTCAAGAATTGTATCAGCTCAAGGGGTTGTAACGCCGTGGGAAGGAGGAGAAAAAAAGCGAATTCTTTCGGCTGAAACCGCAAAAGCGATGCGTTCCTACATGGTAGACGCCGCTTCAGGAATCGGCACAGGCTGGCGCGCGGCGGTAGAAGACCTCTCCCTTGCCGTTAAAACCGGCACCGCCCAGATTATTGATCCTGTTTCGAGAAGGTATTCGGATACGGATTTTATCGCAAGCTGCATTGCGATACTCCCTTCAGAATCTCCTTCTCTGATTCTGTATCTTGCGGTTATTAAACCGCAGGGTGAAATATTCGGCGGCAGAATCGCGGCTCCCGCAATCCGCGAGGCTGCAGGCGCCTTGATTGATTATATCGGTATTCCGCGCGGAAGAAATCCGCAAATTTATCATCCGCCTTCGATTAATGTTCCCTCAGGACGGCTTCCCGCTGTTGAAGAACATATTCCTGATTTTACAGGACTTGCCAAGCGCGTGCTTCTCCCGCTTTTGTTACGTGACGATATTGAAGTGGAAATTCACGGCGATGGATGGGTGCGCCGCCAGAGTCCGCCTGCCGGAACTCCTGTCACAGGCGGAATTAAAATCATTCTGGAACTGGAATAATGTCTTTTTTGAATAAAAACAGAATGGTTCTTGAAAAGCAATACACAGGCCTTTGGGAAGCGCTTTCTTCTGATGATAGTGATTTTCCTCCTGAAAACATAAAAACAGAAACTACGCAGGACGGGGAGCCTTTAATCTGCGTTAATGGGATTTATATTCATTCGCGCCGCGATCCTGTACGCGAAGCGCAGCGCCTTGTCAAGGCGAAAGATTCAGGTGCGGGTACTTTTGTTATTCTGGGATTTGGTCTTGGATACGCGGCTCAGGCGGCAGCTGAACTGGGAAGACCTGTAATAATTGTCGAAAAATATAAAAACCTTATTGTTAAGGCAATGGAACTGAGGGATTTGACGGATTTTCTTTCAAAAAAGAATATTATTTTTATTGCTGGCGGTACAGGCGAAGGAATAATGAACGCGCTTGCCGTTGCAGGAGAATTATGCCATGAAAATACAGATGAAAAGCCTTCTCCGTCCATTATCGCCAACAGGGCGTTAACAGGGCTTGATGAACAATGGTATAAAAACATAGAAAATAAAATACTTACATGGGCGATGAGGGATGATGTAAACGCCGCTACCCTGAAACGTTTCGGCAAACGCTGGGTGCGTAACCTTTCGCGTAACATGAGCGCAATACGCGATTATCCAGGCGTTTCCCGTCTAACAGGTCTTGCTTCAGGAGTCTGTAATAAAAACGGCTCTTCTGAAAATATTCCAGTTTTTCTAGCTGCGGCAGGACCAAGCCTTGATAAAACAGGCTCCCTGTTAAATGACATTCACAAAAGATGCATTACAGTGGCTGTGGATACAAGCCTTCGTTTTTTTACAACTAACGGTATACAGCCTGATTTTGTCCTTTCTGTAGACCCGCAGTTCTGGAACAGCCGCCATCTTGACCGCTGTATATGCGGCAATAGTTTATCAAAAACTGTTTTAATCGCGGAATCGGCTGTTTTTCCGCCTGTATTGAATCTTCCGTTCAGAAAAATTTTTCTGTGCGGTTCATTGTTTCCGCTCGGTACATTTATAGAAAAGCAGGTTGATCCTAAAGGCAGGCTCGGAGCGGGAGGGTCTGTCGCTACAACGGCATGGGATTTTGCCCGTATCCTTGGCGCAGAAGAAATCTGGATCGCAGGGCTTGATCTCTCTTTCCCGGGATTAAAAACGCATTTCCGCGGTGCCCGTTTTGAGGAAAACGCCGCATCTCAATCCTGCCGCATGAATCCCGCAGAGACATGGGTAGTGCGCGCCCTCAGGGACGGAGAGCCTTTTAAGGCGAAGTCGGCTTCAGGCGGGCAGGTTCTTACCGACAGGCGGCTTTCTCTGTATGCCGCATGGTTCGAGAATCAATTCAGTAAGTATCAAAAGGTGCGAAATTACGGTCTTTTTAATGACGGTCTTTCCATTGCCGGGATAGAGAGTAAAGATCCGCAGGATTTTCTTGCTCTGCCGGAAAGCCGCGAAGAAATTAACAGGCGCATGGAAGAGGCTTTTTTAAAAACAGAGACTGATTTTTACGAACCTGAAGAAACAGGTAAAAGATTTCAACGGTACGATAATGCCGTTTCCGTATTGAAGAGCGGGCTTGAGAAAATAAAAAACGCCGCTATAGAAGGAGCGTCCGCCGCAAGAAACGCATTAAGAAGCGGTTTGAATCCTTCGCAGCAGAATAAGATTATTAAAGATTTAGATTATATCACACAGCGGATAGAAAACAGCGAAGTAAAAGAAGTTGCAGGTTTTCTGTTTCCGGCTGCGGAAAGGGAAGAAGATAAAGATGCCTTTCGCGCGTATCTGAAATATTCGCAAAAATTATTTTCTTTCCTGGCGGAAGCTGCGGATTTTAATCTGAAGTATTTATAAATTTTATACGCAAGACATTATATATCAGTCTGGTATATAATAACATTGTGGAAGAAAAAAGCGAAGTAAGACAGACAATAATTGAAAAGGCTGTTGATTTATTCTCGGCGAAAGGATATGAGGGCGTCTCTGTCAGCGAGCTTACGGAAGCTTCCGGCATTACAAAGCCGACACTCTATTATTATTTCAAGAGCAAGGAAGGATTATTTGCCGCTGTTTGTAAAACGTATTATGAAAAATTGAATAAAAGCATAACAGAAGCCGCCGTTTATAATCCTAACCCTGAAAATTATGATGAAGATATTATTATAACCCTTACAAAAGTTACTGACGCCTATTTTACATTCGCCAAAAAAAATGAAGCTTTTTTTAGAATTACTCTTACGAACCTTTCCATGCCCGTATCCTCCGCTATTTACAGGATTGCGGAGAATTATCATTTTATTCAATTTGAAGTTATCGAAAGTATGTTCAGAAATATGGCAAAAGCGCATGGAAATTTAAAAGGAAGAAGCAAATCCCTGACATGGTCATTTATTGGAACTGTTAATTCGTATATTGGCTTAATTTTATCAAATTCTGCAAAGCAGAACAATTCCGCTCAGACATTAAATCATAATACAATTAAGGAACTTGTTCATCAATTTATGCATGGAATTTTCTCTTAAATTGAGCTTTTTTCAAAACCCAGGCAGTTTCAAAAAATCATAAAAAAACTTGAATTTTTTTGAGATTATTATATACTTAACGGTAGGTATAAAAAGGAGAGAAAGTTAAATGATTAAATTTCCGGTTTTAGGTGAACGGCTGTATTTGCGATCACCCAGTATCAATGTCTGTTTCAGGCTGATTATTGATAAAATTTTTGAAAAAAATGAAATCGAAAAAGCTATAGAAAAGATCTGTACGATACATCCTTTTCTGAATAGTTTTCTTGAAACTGACAATAAAAATGGAGTCTGGCTTGTTCAAAAAAACGAGAACATTAAGATTGAATTCTGTAAATCCAATGAATCAGACTGGCAGGCATGGTACAAGGAAAACGACAAAACCGTTTTTGATTTTTCTAAAGGACCTTTGGTTAAATTCTGCGTAATAACAGGCGTTAAAACGGAAATAATTATATTAGGTCATCATGTTATCGGCGACGGCGTTGGTTATCTTAATATGGTAAAGGATATTTTATCGGCATTGGATAATAAAATTGACACATCTGAACGCGCCCCGTCAGCTGCACAAATACCGCCGTTCGAAGATAAGGATAAATATTTCAAAGATACAGTCCTTTTGGATGCAGGGGTAGACTCATACGCAGAAGGACTTAACAGTGAATGGAGAAAAAACCGCATTGGATTTTCCGAAAAAGAATACATTGATTTTTTTGAACATTACCGCGATGTGTTTTCCCCCGCTCTGTATACGGCTTCTGTAGCAGCGGATGATGCAGGGAAAATACTGGAAAAAAGCAAGGCTAACGGTTTAACTGTGAATGAATTATTCGCTTCAGCGTTTTCCGAGGCGGCAATGGAAAAGCTTAATAAAAATGAAATTCGTTTGGGGATTGCAGCAAATATCCGGGGCGAACTTGTATCTGAGCCTAATAATTGCATGGGAAATTTCGTAACCGGAATATCAGTAAAAGTAAATAATAATCCGTCTGACGATTTTATTTCAAATGCAAAATATGTTTCTGTATTGTTAAGAGAGCAATTATCAAACTTAAAAAACAGGCATTTGGCTGTTCATTTTCTGGGCAAGTTTGATAATGACTTATTGGAATTAATAATGCCTGCGGCTTATGGTAATCTTGACCATCCCGTACCAAAAAAACTTGCGGAATTAATCGGCGAATTGCCTGAAAACAAAGCTGTCGGCGTTTCAAATCTGGGCAGGCATAATTTTTCAGGTTTTAAAGACTTTAAAGTATTGGACATTCAATTTATATGCCCTGCGTTTCCTGCCAATTTAATAACAGCCGGCATTATCACTGTCAATGATAAATTTAATTTTTGTCTTCGTTATAATGAAGCGGAGCTAAATGCGGATGTTGTGCAGGCAATATGGGAAAAAGCCGTCAAATTGTTGGTATAACGCTAGATGTATATCATTGAAAATACTGCCTATTCAGCGTATAATGCTTAAATAAGAATGGTATCATTCTAAAAACTAACGGAAGGAGATATTAATTATGAACGATTTGTACACGTCAATCGTAAAACTCGACTTTCAGTACGCTCACAGGTTTATGAACTGGCCGAGAGAAGCAAAGCATCTTCATGGACATTCGGGTCTTTTGGAAATTGAACTCGAGGATAAGGTAGACTCTGTAACAGGATATGCGCACGCATGCAAGGAAGGGTTTAAAAAAGCGTGGGAGGTTGTAGACCACTTTCATCATGCAACATTGTTTCAGGAAGGCGACCCGCTTCTTGACGCAGTTCTTGCTGTTTACAAAAAGGAAGGAATTAACAATGATCCTGCCAATTGCGTTCCCTTAAAAAAGATTGACAACGCCCTTGCATGGTCATATCCTGAGTACAGAATAATTGTTACCAAAAAAGTTTCTACCTGCGAAAATCTTTGCGAACTTTTCTACGCGCTCCTTAAAGATAAAATGCCAATCAAAAAGATAACTATGCGTTCTTCCAGTATAAACGCGGCAAGCAAAGTTTTTAAATAATAGAATCCAGGGCGGCTTTTTCAAAAACGGGAACCTGCGAACCAAAGGTTCGAGTTCGATTTCGGGGTTCAAAAGTTTTGAAAAAGCCTTAAATTTCATAGCTGCAAAAACTCCGCCTCTATTTGTTTTTTTAAAATTCTTGTATATAATTAACAAAGAATTACTCTAAGGATTTACCTATGAAAATGTTAGCAGAGCTAAAACTCAAATATGAGAATGAGGTCGACTTTGCCCAGTGGAGTAAAAAGCTCCTTAAAACATCTTGGTTCATTTGCTTATTCATTACTATCGGGGCAATCGGTATTTTTTCGGCGCTGATATTAAACGGCGAATACGAAATCAAGTTCACGGGTATGAGCTACATTAGATATGCAATGATATATATAATAATTCCGTTTGTACTAATCGCCGCAAGCATACTGGCATCCCAGACCGCTTTAACGTTTTTCGGCAAAAAAAAGCAATATGCCATGCAGGCGTTTACCTGCCTGCTCTGCTTAAACTGTATGGCGGCGATTGTAACCATCACGCATTATACAGTAGGCGGCATTTATATGTCGTTTTCATTTATATGTTTTATTTCCCTGATTTACATAGACCGGAAACTTGTCATATTTTCAGCCGTAATCAGCGTATTAACCTATTTAGCGATTGTGTTTCTGTTTCTTTCAGGCAAATCGGCAGCAGGAGAAATCAAACACGGCGTTGAAGAAATTATAACAACGGTTATATTTATTTGTTCATCCGCGGCAATTACTGTTTACATACTCAGCCGGAAAGAAATTCTTATTTCCAATGTTATGCAGCTGAAAAACGGCATAGTGTACACTATGGCGGATCTTGTGGAAAACCGCGATAAAAATACAGGCGGTCACATTGATCGGACGTCGTTATATATGAAAATATTAACAGACGCTATGCTGGAAAAAGGCGTATACGCGGATGAAATACACAAATGGAATTTAGAATCAATAGTTTCGTCCGCGCGTCTGCATGACGTGGGAAAAATAACCATTCCTGATTCAATTCTTAATAAACCAGGTCCGCTGACAAAAGAAGAATATGAGGTAATAAAATCCCACTCGCAAGAAGGCGAGTCAATTATAAATAAAACAATCAAGCGGACAGGAAACGCGGTTTTTTTACAAAACGCTAAAATGTTCGCGGCTTATCATCATGAGCGCTGGGATGGTAACGGTTATCCTTATGCCTTATGCGGCGCGGCGATTCCGCTTCCAGGACGCCTATTGGCAATCATAGATGTATATGACGCGCTTGTTTCCGAGCGTCCCTATAAAAAAACATTTACCCATGAAGAAGCTATGGATATTATTGTAAATGATTCTGGTAAACATTTCGATCCGTTAATAGCGAATGTTTTCAAAGATGTCAGCGTACAGATAGAAGCCGCAAGGGAAAAATACTATCATATAGAAGCTGTTCCAAATTGAAAAATAGATTTTAAGATAAAGGAAACTGAAAAAAATAAGACAGCCGGAGGAGAAGGTGCTGAAATATATTCCAATATTGGAATTACCAGTTTTGATTATTATGGTATTAATACGGGCAATTATGCTCCGCCGTCATGGAATTAAGGCAATTGTATTTGGCGTAACCGATAAAACTGATTATTTTATTATTCCGGTTGTTTTATTGTTTTTTTACGCTTTGTTATCATCTATTGTTAATTTACCGTTTCCGGATATTTTATTTAAATCATTTTTTGAAATGCGCATATTGTACATTTTATCAATAATTATATGTACAATCAGTCTAATATGGTTTGGAATTACATTAAAAATATTCGGAAAATCATTCAGGGTCGGCATTGATGAAAAATCAAAAGATGAATTAATTACAAAAGGTACATTTTCATTAAGCAGAAATCCGATATATACCGGATTTATAGCGTTTTTTACAGGAATCTTAATCGCATATTCAAATATAACAATACTGTTTTTTTTAATTTTTTTAGTAATTATGATTCACAGGCAAATCGCAAGAGAAGAAATATTTTTAAAAAATCATTATGGGGATGAATATGAAAAATACTGTAAAAAAGTCCGTAAGTATATGTAAAAATCCCTTTATATGGACAAAAAAGTTTATCAGCGCCGCGGAGATGAATCAATATGAAGATCAAAGACATTCGTTAAATTGAGAAATTAAATCTAACCGCAGCTATTTTCTTGTTAACCAATTCTCGTCATTCTTGCCATCATTTTCTTCTTAATAAACAGAGACTTGACACAATTTTTTTTAAATTATAAACTGTCAGTCAGCAATTTTAAAGGAGGATACATAATGATAATAAGGATATTTCATTTAATCTGAAACCGCACTTGTCCGGGCGTAAAAAGCTCAGGCTTGCCTCTTAAATCCATTCGGAAAAAAAGAACATGCGGTTTCTCAAATAACAGGGGGATGGTATGTTCATAAAAATGTTTAAATTTGTTAATTTTTACGGCTCCATTCCTGTATAATCGGATATTGCGAAATTTATTCACGCAATTTTATGTATAATCTGAAGCTTTATCAAAACTAATTGAATTTTGGAAAAAGCTCATCTGTTTTGGAGATAATTCAATGAAACTACCCTGGAAGGGCGGAAGAATCAGTTTGATCATTTCCGCCGCAGAAGGCAGACATTTTCGTCTTTTTATTTGCTGCGCCGCAACCTTATTCATGACAGCTTTCGCTCTTGTAAATCCGCAGATAATCCGTTATACGATAGATTCTGTTATAGGCATGTCAGCGCTACAGGCGCCTGAATTTTTATTGCGCCTGATCGGCAGCATCGGAGGTCTTGATTTCTTAAGGCGGAACATCTGGATTTGCGCTGTAATTATTATTACGCTGGCGCTTATCGCTGAATTTTTTAATCTTGTGCGCACTTACACAGGGCTTGAGATTGGGGAAACTGTCGCGTGGAAATTAAGAAATAAACTCTATTCTCATATTCAAAAACTGCCATGGGACTGGCATGTAAAATGTCAGACAGGAGATATTATCCAGCGGTGCACAACCGATGTGGATAATATACGCAACTTTATTCATAACCATTTAAGTGAACTTTTACGGACAGTCTGCGTATTTGTTATTGCTGTCGTGATGATGTTCTCCATGGATGTATACATGTCCATGATCTCGCTTGTCCTTGTTCCGGTAATTTTTGTTTTTTCAGTCTTTTATTTCCGCCGTGTCAGCCTCAATTTCGCGCGGGCTGACGCTGCAGAGGGAATTATGCAGGCTGCGGCTCAGGAAAATTACACAGGCGTGCGTGTAGTAAGGGCATTCGGCAGGGAAGCATGGGAAGCGGAAAAGTTTGCGGAGAAAACCGGAAATTACGCAAAAATCTGGAACGAGATCGGGAAAATGCTCGGTCTTTTTTGGGGAGCTGGGGACCTTTTAAGCGGTCTTCAGCTTACAATAATTCTGGCTGCGGGCGTATGGAGATGTGTTCACGGCGATCTGACCCCGGGAACCTTTCTTGCGTTTTACGCTTACTGCAACTGGATGATCTGGCCTATCCGCCAGCTTGGACGAATACTCTCCGATCTTTCCAAAACAAAAGTCGCAGTGGATCGTGTCCGCGAGATTCTATCAGCGGAACCGGAAACAGATCCGCCTGATGCGCTTTATCCTGAAATTAAGGGAGAGATTTGCTTTGACAATGTAAAATTCGCGTATAACGAAGGCGAACCTGTATTGCACAATATTTCTTTCACCCTGAAACAGGGCGAAACGCTTGCTGTTCTTGGAGCTACAGGATCTGGTAAATCATCGCTTGTTCACCTGTTAAGCCGTCTGTATGATTTACCGGAAAGCTCAGGTCTTATAAAAATAGACGGCATTGATATTAGGCGAATTGCGCGATCGCATTTGCGCCGCAGCATCGGGCTTTGCCTTCAGGAACCGTTTCTGTTTTCAAAAACCATCCGTGAGAATATCTGCGCGGTTAAAGGCAGCATTGAAACTGAAGAGCTTGAAAGCGCCGCGAAAACGGCAATGGTGCATGATACGATTACAGGATTTGCGGACGGATACGATACAATTATCGGCGAACGCGGCGTTACGTTGTCAGGAGGGCAGAAGCAAAGAGTCGCTATTGCCCGTATGCTTGCAGGCAGAGCGCCTGTGATGATTTTTGACGATAGTCTTTCTGCGGTGGATACAGAAACTGACGCCCGCATACGCATTGCCCTGCGCCGCCGCGTAAAGGGAGCTTCGGTAATAATAATTTCTCACCGTATTTCAAGCCTTATGCAGGCGGACAGAATACTTGTATTAAAAGGCGGAACGGTTGAAGATATCGGTTCCCACAGGGAATTAATGGCAAAGGACGGCACATATCGCCGCATTTTTGAACTGCAATCCATTGGCTTTGCAGACGGAATTGTCAACAACGGGGAAAACAATGGCTGATTACGAAGATTTTGATTATAACAAACCTGTGTCTTTCAGTATATGGAAAAAGATGTTTCCATTTATTTTAACTGAACGGAAGAACCTTTTTTACTGTATGCTCCTTATGCTGAGTGTCGCTGTTATAGACGTTCTTTTCCCTCTGCTCCTTGGGTTTGCCGTAAGGAACAACATTCAAAAAGGAAGTCTTGACGGGATTTGGGTTCTTGTTTCAATTACCGGTATTCTTATAATGATTCAGGGATTCAATGTTTACGGTTTTGTGTCTTTGGGAATAAGAGCGGAAACAGGTATGTGCAGGCATTTAAGAAACGCTGTTTTTTTAAATCTGCAAAAACTGAGTCTTTCCTACTACAATAAAACGCCTGTCGGTTATATGATGGCAAGAACCAATTCTGATACAGGCCGTATCGGAGACCTTGTAGCGTGGGGGCTTATCGACTTTACATGGTCTTCTTTTTACTGTGTTGGAGCCATAATTGCAATGTTCCTTGTTCACTGGAAGCTGGCTGTTATTGTCTGCTGTACGATTCCGCTTCTTGCCCTGCTTACATGGTTTTTCCAGAGCAGGATTCTTTTTGTAAACAGGATTATGCGCAAATTGAATTCCAAGATGACAGGGGCAATGAACGAAGGAATAACAGGGGCTAGAACAGTAAAAGTTCTTACTTCGGAAGAACAGAGTTACAGTGAATATTCAAGTATTACCTCCGACTACCGCAATTACGCGACGAAAATGGCAAGCCTCAGATCCGTTTTCATTCCGGTGTCGCTTTTTATCGGCGGTCTTGGAACAGCGGCTGTTCTTGGTTACGGCGGCTGGGAGATAATTTTTCTCGGCGCGGATTTGGCAGTTCTTGCGATCTTCCTTCAGTACGCGGGAGGTTTTTTCTGGCCGATACAAAACATCGCGCGTATTTTTACAGATTTTGTTTCCACCCAGGCAAATGTGGAGAGGGTTTCCGAGCTTCTTGAGAAAACTCCGGGTATTACGGACAGTTCTGAAGTAGTTGAAAAATACGGAGACACTTTTTCGCCGAAAAAAGAAAACTGGGAGCCGATTACAGGGGATGTGGAATTCCGCAATGTGACTTTCCGTTATCCTGACGGACACAGAAATATCCTTGAAAACTTTGACCTTCATGTTTCAACAGGAACCTACGCGGCGATTGTGGGCGAAACAGGAGCGGGTAAATCGACATTGGTAAACCTTGTCTGCCGCTTCTTTGAACCTGTATCGGGTGAAATCCTGATAGACGGAAAAGATTACCGTGAGAGAAGCCAGTTATGGCTTCACAGCGCGTTTGGTTATGTCTTGCAGAATCCGCATCTTTTTTCGGGAACAATCCGAGAAAATATCCGCTACGGGCGGCTGGATGCGACAGATAAAGAAGTGGAAGAAGCGGCAAGAGTTGTCCATGCGGACAAGGTGATCGAAAAACTGGAAAAGGGCTTTGATACCGAAGCCGGCGAAGGAGGCGACAGGCTCTCTACAGGGGAGAAGCAGTTAATTTCTTTTGCAAGGGCTGTTCTTGCAGACCCAAGAATTTTTATTCTTGATGAAGCGACAAGTTCAATAGATACAGAAATGGAAATGCTCCTTCAGGAAGCGATACATACTCTATTGAAAGGGCGTACAAGTTTTGTTATCGCCCACAGGCTTTCTACAATAAGGAACGCTGATATTATTCTTGTTGTCGAAGACGGAAAGATTATTGAACGCGGAACGCACACGCAGCTTATGAATAAACGAGGGTTTTATCATAAACTTTATACACAGCAGTATGAAACAGAAGATAAGATAGAAGAAGTTTTAAGGACGCCAAAAACGCATCATGATTGACAGTATAAAGCGACACCTTAATTTTTTACATGGTTAATAAGAATTCCACACGGATCATCTTACCCTGTAATCTTTACCGCCTGTATTTGAGCTTTTACGCACAACTCGGCAGCTTTAAATGCATGATCCTGTGTCATGGCATTTTCTGTGCGGTTCAGGCAGTCGAGTATCAGCCTGCCGAAAAAGGGATAGCCGACCTGCCCTTCAACATTGTAATAAGATTCTTCCCTGTTGTTGGCAAGGTATACATTTCCTCCGCGGCTGCCTTTTTCTCCCAGCTGCATATATTTTCGCTGTTCGATAAAACCCTCAGTTCCAAGGATGAAAAGGCGTCCGTCTCCCCACATCTGAAGACCGTCAGGAGTGAACCAGTCAACGCGGAAATAATTTGCAGCGCCGTTATCGCCGACAAGCGAAGCGTCTCCAAAGTCATCAAGTTCCGGATACTGCGGATGGTTGTAATTGGCAATCTGGCTGTGCACTACTTTTGCATCCTTTGCGCCTGAGTAAAACAGAAACTGCTCTATCTGATGGCTTCCGATATCACATAATATTCCGCCGTATTTTTCTTTTTTGAAAAACCAGCCGGGCCGCGATGATGCTCCAAGTCTGTGAGGACCAAGCCCTAGCACCTGAATTACCTTTCCTATAGCTCCTTGTTCAATCAATTGTCCCGCAAATACTGCGCTTTCAACATGCAGGCGTTCGCTGTAGTAGACCATGTATTTTTTGCCTGTCTCCTTAACTTTCGCCCTCGCAGCCTCAAGCTGTTCAAGGGTTGTAAGCGGCGCCTTGTCGGTGAAATAATCCTTTCCCGCGGACATTACGCGCAAACCAAGCGCGCAGCGTTCAGAAGTTACGGCGGCTCCGGCGACGAGGAGAACTTCCTTGTCTGAAAGAATTTCATCTTCACTGCTTGCGCGTTTTACAAACGGAAACGTTTCGCAGAACTTATCCATTTTTGCTGGATCAGGATCATATACGCTTTTTAACGCTGCTCCGGCTTCAATTAATCCGTTGCACTGCCCGTAAATATGACCATGATCAAGCCCGACAGCGGAGAAAACAAAGCCGCCTTTTTTCACTACAGGATTTGGTTTTCCTTTCGGAGCGTAATTCATACCGTCTGATTTTTCTGCCATTATCTCTCTCCCTGCTCATTTTTTATGAGACGAGGCTGTTTATCTGTTGTATCTGCTGTAAGTAATGTTTCCGCTCATTTCTTCCAAAGAAGCGGTTTTTTGATAAAAACGCGGAACTCTCTCCCTCATCCCTTTAACAGTATAAAAAGCATCGTTTTTTGAAAGGGGCAGATCCACGGTTCTCTGTTCAGCGCCTGCCTTGTAAATAGAAGCGATAAGCTCAATTGTATTTCTTCCGTCTTCACCTCCGACAAGCGGGCTTACGCCTTTTTCAACGGCGGACAGTACGTCATCGATCTGCCCTTCATGCAGCGAATGCGCAAGTTTCGGAAGCGATTCATAAAATTTATTTAACTGATCCAGTAAAACTGTATCCTGCTCCTTTGCGGGGAAGCCGTTCGGCTGGGAAATGTTTGCCGTTGTTTTCCACGGCCATGATACGCAAGCCTTTTCTCCCTGAAAAATGAGCTGCTGTTCTTCGCCGTGGTGAATTACGGAACTTGTTACCTGCGCCAACGCTCCTTCTGCGCAAAGACCTTTGCCGTATTGGAGTATTGCGGCGGAAACATCCTCCACCTCGGCATTGTCATGGGAAACATTGCTTAAAACAGCGCTTACCTTTTTCGGAAGTCCAAGCATCCAGCACAGCATGTCTATATGATGCACTGCATGATTCAGGGTGCAGCCGCCGCCTTCCTTTTCCCATGTGCCTCTCCACCATAAATCATAATATGCCCGCCCCCTCCACCAAAGAGAATCAATATGAGCATGAACAATTCTGCCGATCATTTTGGAGTCAAGCACTTTTTTAAGATTATAAACAGGATCGCGGAAACGGTTCTGCGCGATTACGGAAAGCACCCGTCCGTTTTTTTTCGCAGCATCGATCATAGCGTCGCATTCTTCAAGGGATGCCGCCATTGGCTTCTCTACGATTACATTTTTTCCCGCATTAAGAAAATCAATGGCAATTTCCGCATGACAGAACGGCGGAGTGCAGATGCTTACAAGATTAATATCGGAAGCATTGACAATATCCTTGTGAGACGCGCTTACAGGTGCGCTCAAATTGTATTCGCTGTTTTTCTTGTGCGCTTTCTCAGGATAAATATCGGCAAGATGAGTGATCTTACAACGGTCAGGAAAAGACATGTATCCTTCAATGTGCTGAGATGAAATATTCCCGGCGCCTATTATTGCAGCTGCAATCATATTGTTCCTCTTTTGATGTTAATTTTATTCTTACCCTCTGTCTTTAAACGGAATATAGGCTTGATTTCTTTTTACCGATTTGTACGCAGGGCGTATAATTTTTCCGTTGTTTACAAGTTCTTCAATCCGGTGAGCGCTCCAGCCTGCAATGCGCGCAACGGCAAACAGCGGCGTAAAAAGCTGTTCCGGCAAATCCAGCATACTGTAGACAAAGCCTGAATAAAAATCGATGTTAGCGCTGACGCCTTTGTAAATCTTTCGTATCTTTCCTATGACCTGAGGGGCGATTACTTCCACTTTTGAATAAAGCTTATATTCATCATTCCTATTCTTTTCATCTGCAAGCTGTTCAACAAATTGCCTGAAGATAAGCGCTCTTGGATCGGACAATGAATAAACAGCGTGTCCCATACCGTAAATAAGACCGGAACGGTCAAAGCCTTCTTTGGCAAGCAGTTTTTCAAGGTAACATGTTATTTCATCATCATCATTCCAGTCGGAGACTTTTTCCATAATATCGTGGAACATCTGCACGACTTTAATGTTCGCTCCGCCGTGCCTTGGACCTTTAAGCGAACCAAGAGACGCTACAACCGCCGAATATGTATCGGTGTGCGAAGATGTTACAACGTGGTTTGTAAAGGTTGAGTTGTTGCCTCCGCCGTGTTCCGCGTGCAGTACGAGCGCAAGGTCTAAAATTTTCGCTTCAAGATTTGTGTAACTTGAATCAGGGCGAAGCATGTAAAGAATATTTTCGGCGACAGACTGTCCCTTCTGCGGCGTATGAATAACAAGGCTTTTGTTTTCATAATAATGCGAATAAGCCTGATAACCGTACACTGCAAGCAGCGGAAACTGCGAGATCAGCCGGATTGACTGTCTTAAAACATTTTCAACTGAGATGTCGTCTGGATTATCATCAAAGGCATAGAGAGTCAGAACGCCTTTGGAAAGCGAATTCATCATATTTGTGCTCGGCGCATTCATGATTGTATCACGCACAAAATTTTCAGGCAGAGTGTTATACTCTTCTATCATGGCTGTAAATCTTTCAGATTCTGTTTTATTGGGCAGATGACCGAAAAGAAGAAGGAAACAAACCTCTTCAAACCCAAACCGGTTTTCATCCAGAAAACCCTTGACGATTTTTTCGATATTAATGCCGCGATAGTAGAGTTTACCTTCGCATGGCACAAGATCGCCGTCTTCGATTACATAAGAAACTATTTCAGATATTTCAGTTAAGCCAACAAGTACGCCTTTTCCGCTGATGTCTCTTAAACCGCGTTTAACCTCATACTTTAAGTAGAGTTCGTTATCGATCATACCCCTGTCAATCAGGTACTTTGAGTATTTTTCGATAAAATCATTTACTTCTTTATTTTCCATGATTTGATTCTATCATAAACAGGGATTAAAAAAAAGAAGAATGTGTCAGGACAGCCGGAACATATTATTTCTTGGCATTATACTTTCCGATTCCCGTAAAAGACCTAAATCCATGAAGGAAAGTTTAGCTTTAACGTCAAGACCTGAAAGCGCGTCCGCTACGGAATTAACAGCGATAATATACTGTTCCGCGGGATTAAAGGCGCGGCAAGCAGGACACGCGCACCATGCGTTTTCATGTCCTTCGCTCGGCAGGAGATGGAAAACACGGGGGTGCGTCATCATCTGCATTGAACGGGCAAACAGATACTTTGATCTTTCAGCGATGACGGCTATTGATTTCGGGTTGGTCGGGCAGAAATGATAATTTAATCTTCGTTTGCCCTGTTCCATGCGGAACAGATCCCGGCGGAAAATAAAAAACAGTCTTGGCAGCAGCAGGGAAAAATCCCTGCCTCCAGCCTCAATGAAAAGATTGTTTTGTTTTATTAGCTTAATATATTTTAAATTTTTTTTTCTGTTTTTGAAAAAACTATCGCCGAGTGAAAAAACAACTGTATTGCATCCGTTTTCGGCAGCTAAATTGATTATCTCGAACCGTTCTTTCGCGCCTGATTTTTTATCAATAAAAAGCCGCTTTCTTGATTCATCCATATCTATAATATATGGTATTTATGTTTATAAAACCATATAATAATTTTATGGAATTTGATGTCGCTGTTATCGGATGCGGTGTTTCGGGAGCCAACATAGCGCGCCGTCTTTCGGCGTACTCAATAAAAACCGCTATTCTTGAAAAAGAAGCAGACATATCCTTTGGAACTTCCAAAGCCAATTCAGGAATTATTCACGGAGGTTTCCATCACAACAAAAAACACCTGAAGGCGCGTCTGGAAATACAGGGCGGCATGATGTTTGACCAGCTGAGAAGAGAATTAAATTTTCCTTTTAAAAGATGCGGAATTATTGTCGCCGCACTTCATGAAGAAGAAATGAAGGCAGTAGAGCATCTTTATTTACAGGGAGTTGAAAACGGCGTAATCGGAATAGAACTTTGTTCACGTCATAGAATTCTTGAACTGGAACCTAAGTTATCAGAAGATGTAATAGGCGGGCTTTATGCGCCCGGCGGCGGAATAATTGAGCCTTACCGTTTTGTTTTCGCTTTAATTGAATCAGCGCAAAAAAACGGCGTTAAGCTGTTTACGAATTTTAAAGTTAAAAAGGCGCAACGATGCGGAGATTACTGGATTATTCGCGCCGAAGATACAAGCCCTGTCCGCGCGGAGATTCCAGCTTGCAGGGAATTAAAAGCGCGTTATGTGATTAACGCTGCGGGACTCTTTGCCGATGAAGTCTCTTGTATTTTCGGCGCTGAAAAATTTAAAATAAGCGCAAGAAAGGGCGAATATTATCTCCTTGACAGGCTTACTAAAGCGTGCCCTTCAAAAGTTGTTTTTCCGGTTCCTACTTCTGTCTCTAAAGGGATGCTTGTTATTCCGACAGTGGAAGGAACCGCTCTTGTCGGTCCGACTGCCGATGATGTTGATGATAAAAACGATTTTTCCACTACGGCAAAACATCTGGAACAGATTCTTGTATCCGGAAAAACAATGATACCGTCTCTAAGCCAAAACGATGTTATCACCGCTTTTTCTGGGCTTCGTCCCTGTCTTGGAGAAGACTTCTATATAGAAGCCTCAAAAAAAGCTCCCGCCTTTGTACAGGTTGCCGGTATTCAGAGTCCCGGGCTTACAGCATCTCCTGCAATCGGCGAATATGTAAAAAATATACTTTTGGAGACGGGGCTTAAATTGACTGAGAAACCGGGATGGGATCCTTATGTTGAAAACCACCCGTGCGTAAGAGAGATGGTTAACAAGGCGGACTCAGGCTTTGATGAGCTTGACAGCTTTATTAAAAAAGATTCCGCGTGGGGCAATATTGTCTGCCGCTGTGAGAATGTTAGCGAAGCTGAAATTGTACAGGCTGTAAAACTCGGACACACTACATTGGATGGAATAAAATTTTTTACGCGCGCGCAGATGGGCAGGTGTCAGGGCGGTTTCTGCACCTACAAAATCATAAAAATCATAATGAGGGAAACATCTCTTTCATGGAGCGAGATTACAAAACACGGCGGGTATAGTCAGGCGTTGGAGAGTGCGTTATGAAGGAAATCCAGTTTGATTCCGCCGTTATAGGCGGCGGCGCAGCCGGAATGGCGGCGGCGCTGGAACTTGAAGAAAAAGGTTTTTCCTGCGCAATAATTGAGAGGGAAGATCATCTGGGCGGAATACTCATGCAATGTATCCACAACGGTTTTGGGCTGCATGAATTCTCCGAAGAACTTACAGGACCTGAGTTCGCTGAACGTTTCATTGAACGGGTAAATAAAACAAAAATCGCTATCTTCCTTAATACAACCGTAACCCAATTCTTTTCTGCATCTCATTCCAGGGAACTTTACTGCATCTCTCCTGAAGGCGTAATAAAAATCTCCTGCCGCGCTTTAGTGCTTGCGATGGGTTGTCGCGAACGCAACCGCGGCAATGTACGAATACCGGGTTCGCGTCCTGCTGGAATTTTTACAGCAGGGCTTGCGCAGCGGCTTGTAAATATTGAAGGCTGCATTCCCGGGAAGGAAGTTGTAATCATTGGTTCAGGTGATATCGGGTTGATTATGGCGCGCAGAATGAGCTGGGTTGGCTGCCGTGTAAAAGCTGTAGTAGAGATTATGCCTTATCCCGCAGGTCTTACGCGCAATATAGTTCAGTGCCTTAATGATTTTGATATTCCGCTTTATCTTTCATCGCAAACTACAAGCATCTTCGGCAATGACCGTGTGGAAGGAATCGAAGTGACTCCAATGGAAAACGGAGCCCTTGCGCCGAAAAAAAGTTTCCGTATTGACTGCGATACAGTGCTGTTGTCGGTCGGACTTGTTCCTGAGAATGAACTTTCCAAAACAGCAGGAGTTGAATTAAACAATGTTACAAACGGACCTGTAGTGGATTCAAGTTTAATGACAAATATGGAAGGGGTTTTTGCCTGCGGAAATGTTTTGCACGTTCACGATCTTGTTGACTGGGTCTGCGAAGAAAGCAGGCGAACCGGGCTTTATGCCGCCAAATGGCTTAAGGGAGAACAGCCTGCATTGCAGATACAAACAAAGGCAGGCTCTCATGTTCGTTATGTAAACCCCGCGCGAATCGCTGTTTGCCGCGAAAACAGGATTTATCTCCGTTCCATGGTTGTACAAAACGACGCTGTTATTGAATTACGGCTTGACGGAAAAATTATACGCAGCAAAAAGGAACGTCATGTGCAGCCCTCGGAGATGATTTGTTTAAATGTCGGTCATGAAGATTTTGAAGGACTGGAAATAAATTCAAATTCTGTTCTTGAAATTGAGATTTTTTCAAAAGCTCGAACCGGGGAAATATGCGAAAACTAACCTGTATTGTCTGTCCAATAGGATGCTCTCTTGAAGTTACGGACGATCCTTCGCGGCAGGAAAACGAAAATTTATCCGTTACAGGCAGCCGATGCCAAAGAGGTACAGCATACGCAATCGAGGAAATTAAAGCTCCGAAACGTACAGTAACCGCTACCTGTCAAATCGAAGGCGAATCAAGACGCCTGCCTGTAAAAACTTCCTCTCCCTGTCCTAAAGAGAAAATCTTTTGTCTTTTGGAAGATATATATAAAACTAAAGTTAAAATTCCTGTAAAGGCGGGAGACATTATTATTTCAGGATGGAACGGCGAAAAAATTGATATAGTCGCGGCAAGAACATTTCTTTAAGGGTAGACATAAAAACATCATACCTTTATTTTATAAACATGATTATTGATCCGGAATTAAAAAACCTAGACAATCTTTTTCCCGAAGGCTTTACTGAAAACCAGAAAGCGAGGGTTAAAACACAATTTTTTAAAAATCTTTCTGCACAGGCTCACCGTTTTTACGGCGGAAAGATACAGACAATACCTAAATGCGGTCTTTTCGGTCTTTCATGGTTCAATGTATGGTATACGCCGGGCGTGTCAAAAATCTCAACCGCAATCCGTGATGACAATGATACTTCTTTTTCCCTTTCAAACCGTGGGAATCTTGTAGCGGTTGTATCCGATTCTACAAGAGTTCTCGGGGACGGCGACTGTACGCCTTCAGGAGGGCTTGGAGTTATGGAAGGGAAAGCCATGCTTATGAAGTACCTTGGAGGGGTGGACGCTGTTGCTTTATGCATTGATTCAAAAGGAGAGGATGGAAAAAACAACCCCGATAAAATTATTGAATTTGTAAAAATGGTTCAATACAGTTTCGGAGCTGTGAATCTGGAAGATATAAGCCAGCCCAACTGTTTTAAAGTTCTGGATGAACTGCGCGAAAGCTGCCATATTCCGGTCTGGCACGACGATGCCCAGGGAACTGCGTGCGTTACCCTTGCCGGATTAATAAACGCGCTTAAACTTGCCGGAAAAAAACTTAACGAAGCGAAAATAGTTTTGTTCGGAGCGGGAGCTTCCAATACGACAATTGCGAGGTTAATACTGACCGACGGAGGAGATCCCGCAAAGATGATCATCTTTGATACAAAGGGAAGCCTTCACTCGGGACGGGAAGACATTAAAAACGACAAGCGCAATTACCGCAAATGGGAGTTATGTGAAAAAACAAACCCTTTAAGAATCCTTGATATGGATGAAGCGATGAAAGGCGCAGATGTCCTTGTTGCCCTTTCCACGCCTGGTCCTGATACAATCAGGCGGGAATGGATCCGCGTCATGGCGGAAAAATCAATTGTCTTTGCGTGCGCAAATCCGGTGCCGGAAATCTGGCCCTACGCCGCCAAAGAAGAAGGCGCGTTTATTGTCGCTACAGGAAGAGGAGATTTTCCCAATCAGGTAAATAATTCAGTGTGTTTCCCAGGCATTCTTAAAGGAGCGCTGCTTGTACGTGCGCGGAAGATCACAGACGGCATGGCAATAAGATGCGCTCACTCCATCGCGGAGTTTTCGGAAAAAAGAGGCATTCATAAGGAAAATATAATCGCCAATATGGATGAAACAGAAGTCTTTGCCGTAGAAGCCGCCGATGTAGCCATGCAGGCAATCAAGGAAGGAGCAGCGCGTCTAAATCTTTCCTGGGACGAAGTGTATAATCAGGCGAAAGCGGATATAACTGCCGCTAGATCCCTTGTTGAAGACATGAAAAAGTCAGGGCATATAAGGGACTTTCCTCAGGAAATGCTTGAAGCCGCCTTTAAAGAAGCGCTTGAAGCGCATTAAAGAATAACAATTCCTGATGCTCTACAGCCTGATAAAGTGTTTTTATCCCATATCGAAACCTGAACTTCGCCGATATGCGCTTTTTGAAGCATGAGCATACACAATCTTGACTGTCCGATGCCGCCGCCCATTGTAAGCGGGAGTTTTCCTTCAAGAAGCGCTTTGTGAAACGGAAGATTTCTGCGGCTGATGCAGCCTGCCTTTGTAAGCTGCGAATCAAGCGATTTTTCATCGACACGGATACCCATCGAAGATATTTCGATTGCGCAGTTAAGAGTATCATCCCAAAACATAATGTCCCCGTTTAATGTCCAATCGTCATAGTCAGGCGCGCGTCCGTCATGTTTGCCGCCTGATTTTAGAATATCTCCAATCTGCATAATAAAAGCCGTCTTATATTCCTTTAAAAACACGTTTTCTCTTTCTTTGCTTGTCATCTGCGGATACAAATCTTCAAGCTCTTGTGTTGAAACAAACTTGACATTCCGCGACAGGCTTACAGTTAAAGCCGGATACAGCGCATTTATTTTTTCCGATGTATTGCAGATGGCATTCACAATTGCTTTAACTGTCTTTTTTAAAGTATCTTCATTACGCGCCGCTTTTTCAATTACAACCTCCCAATCCCACTGATCGACATAAATTGAATGGAGATTATCCATTTCTTCTTCGCGGCGTATTGCATTCATATCGGTATACAGCCCTTCGCCCGCCGGGAAACCGTAGCTGTATAACGCCATACGCTTCCACTTTGCAAGAGAATGAACAATCTGCGCGTTTGTTCCTGTTTCCTTAATATCAAATTCGACAGGACGCTCAATGCCGTTTAAGTCGTCATTCAAACCGCTTTGCGGCTCTACAAAAAGCGGCGCGGAAACGCGTTTTAAATTAAGCGCATGAGACAGATTGTCTTCGAATATTTTTTTTATGCTGCCTATGGCGGTTTGAGTTTCATACAATGACAGAACGGATTTATAATTTTCCGGTACAGTTAATTTTGACATATAATCTCCTTATTTTTTATTCATGCGCTGCCGCTGTACTTCGTAAAGAAGCACTCCCGCCGCTACCGAAACATTAAGAGAATCAATTCTTCCCTTTGAAGGGATTCCAATCAAAGCGTCACAGCGTTCATGCAGCAGCCGTGAAATGCCGCTTCCTTCGCTTCCAAGAACTAATGCGACTCTTCCTCTTAGATCCTTTGTGAAAGCAGGTTCCCCTTCCATGTCCGCGCCGTATATCCAAAAACCGGCTTCTTTTAAATCGTCTATTGCGCGTACCAGATTGGAGACTTCAGCCTGCGCTACCCATGATACGGCGCCTGACGATGTCTGGGATATTACAGAAGCGTGTTTTGCATTGCGGCGGTTTCTCCCAAGAACAAGGTCTGCTGCAAACTGATCGCAGCAGCGCAGAATTGCTCCGTAATTGTGAGGGTCTGTAATTTCATCAAGGATGAGTACAAGCGCATCCCGGCGTTCGCCGAGAGAAGCGATAAAATCTTCAAGGGTTATATCCGCGCCGCCTGATTCATCTTCAACCAGAAGCGCAATTCCCCTGTTGTTCGGAGCAAGACCGTCCAAATCGAATGTGCCTACTCTGTCTATCCTGATCTTTTTGTTTATTGCAAGCGTTACAATTTCCTTTGCGCGTGGTCCCGCTTTCGCTACCAGCATGGGTCCGCATAAACGTTCTGATTTGATCCTCTCTTCAATGGCATGAAAACCTGTTAAGTACATCATGTTAACCTGCCTGTATATTTTTTTACAAAACCGCAGGGGCGGTAAGTCATCTTTGCCTGACGCATTCCTTCGCTGCCTAAATCCTGTTCACGGTTCAGCAATGTAAAAAATCTCGGGAGAGAGGCTGCAAACGCCTGATTCATGAATTGATAAATGCCCTTATATTCATCTATCGCTTTTTCAAAATGAATTACGAACATTCTTCCCCTTGCGATGCTTTCTCCAAGGCAAAATGATGCAGGTTTCCCGTTTATATAAAAAATCGAGCCGCGCAGCGGGAGAGTGTCAAATAAATCAAGCGCTTCTTTTGCCGCCCTGTAATCGCCTTCCGACTGAAACGATTTGTCTTTCAGCCATCTGTCAAGAATTTCCAAAGCGGCAGGAATTGTTTCTTTATTCACCGGTTTCTGTTCATGATTGGGATAGGAGCTTAAAAAATTATTTACATGGTTCTTTTTTTTGTGAAATTTTTTTCCTGAAAGTTCCGCCAGTTCCTCGCGGTAATAAAGGTAATCAAAATTGTTTCTGTCTTCCTCGAAAACAACGCCTCTTTCCTGTAATTTTTCCATTACAGGGGATAAAACCGACTCAGGAATATTTTTCCAGTAATCGTGATTTTTAAACAAGTCTTCCAGTATTTCCTGATCAGGCGCGGCGCACGGGGTCATAAAAAATGTTTTTTCGTCTGCGGAACCTGAGATAATAAATCCTCCGTTTCCCCTTGAGATTTTATAGTCATATTTGTTTCTGAAAAGATAAAGACCTGAAAACGAAAATTCCGAAACTCCGTCTACAGTAAGAGAAAGACGCGGATGAAGGCTGTTTTTAAGGCTTATGTCTAAAGGAGTAAAATCCGGGTAACAGGGAGCCTCAAACGAATCCGCTGTTATACCCGCCGCAGACAGACCGGATTTCAAGGGGACTGACATGGTTATTTTTCGGCTTTTTCCTGCTCTGTTTTTCTTGCGTTAATGGATTTTCGGGTTCCTATTAAAACCGAAAGAGGCTCCATTATGGGAATATTTTCACAAATTATTTTGATAATAACCGTCATGGGAACTGCGAGAATCATTCCGGCAAACCCCCATATATAACCCCAGATAGCCAGCGAAACAAGAACAATAACAGGAGAAATTCCAACATGCTCTCCGATTATTTTCGGGTCGAGCATATTTCCCAAGATCATATTTACTGCAAGTATTATGGTTACAATAAGGATTACAGGTCCCGGATCCGGCCAGAACTGGATCAGCGCAAAAACGGACATGATAACGCCTCCTGCTATGCTGCCCAGATTGGGAATAAAATTCAGTATAAACTGAAGGATACCCCAAAAAATGGCAAATTCCATTCCTACAAGATGAAAAGCTACAGCGAAAATGGCGCCGTTGGCAAGCGAAATAAAAAATTTTGCCGTTAAGTACCGGGTAACCTGTGTGATTAAATCATTTCCCATTTTGTTAATGCGTTCTGAACGTTCTTCAAACGCCGCTTCCAGCTTCTCTTTAAAATAGCTTGCTTCAAATAAAATAAAGACAACAAATATAACGACTAAAATCGCATTGGTAACAAAACTTAAAAAGATATTGGAGAAGGATATGGTAAAATTGTAGACCCATGTGCGTATTCCCATCTGACCCCAGATATTCTGAAAGAATGACAAAGACTCATCGTAGGAGAGATCAAACATTGCAGCAACCCAATAATATATATTATTTAAACGTTCTTCGTATCTGATATACAAGGAGAAAATATTTCTGCCTGAAGTAAAAAGAACCACTCCGATAACATACAAACCGGCAGAAATTATGATAATTATCAGGAAAATTGACAAAAAGCGGGGAATCCGGCGCTGATCCATCCACTTAACCAGCGGATACATAACAAAAGCCAGCAGAATTGAAATGAAAAACGGCAGAATTACGACTGACGCTATTTTTAATACAGCCGCTGCTACAACGCAGCAGATAAATACCATTAAAAAAAAGACAGCGCGGCCTGAATTAAAGGTTTTAAATACATCCTTCACATAGAAAGTATGCCATAAATACCGGAAATGAGCAAGGAATCCATCAAGTTTAATATCACCGTTTATTTTGGAAATAAGGAATGTGACATGGCTGACCGGAAAGAATAATCTGGAGAAAATGCCCGGTCACCAAAAGATGAAAAAAAGATGACCGGGCGGAGGAAGAATTATTGTGCGTTTTTATTATTTAGCAAAATTAAAATTTCAAATGATCATTTTTAATCTTTTTTTGAAAAATGATTAAAAAAGTTTATTATACGTTTTATTTTACAGTATATTAAGACAAAGGAGCAAAAAATGGATTCTGTAAAAAAAATGAAATTTTCCGGTAACAAAGGAAGCCAGCCATTGCCGGGCTCACCTTACAGCTATGAAATTTGGAGCGCAGGCGGAGATGACAACTGTCTTATATGGCATGGAGCGGATCAGGGCGGCGGAGCGGCTTTCAGGGCGGAATGGAATAATCCTGATGATTTTTTAGGCAGGGTTGGTTATTATTGGAACGAAGGTAAACCTTACGCCGATTATAAAAACCTTTACTGTGATTTTGAATTTACACGATCTCCTAACGGCACTGCGGGCTCTTATTCTTATGCGGCAATTTACGGCTGGTCTTTAAATCCCATGATTGAATGGTATATTGTGGAAGACTGGTTTGGAGAAGGCATTATGGGACCTTCCGACATTAACGGCAATGCAGCCAGGAAAGGCGAATTTTCTTTGGACGGAGAAGTTTATTTTATTTATAAGGCGACGCGTCCTGCGGGTTCCGGCAATATAACAGGCAGCAAGGATCCCTTCCCTCAGTATTTCAGCGTCCGCCAAACGCGCAGGCAGAAGGGCACTATTTCCATTACCGATCATTTCAGGGAATGGGAGAATTCAGGTTTAAAACTTGGGACAAATATGTACGAAGCAAAATTTCTTGTGGAAGCTGCCGGAGGAACAGGCTGGTTTGACGCATCTTATATCTCTTTTTACAAGAAGTAAAATTTTTAAAAGAAGTAAAAAAGGACGCATTTCCAAAAATATTAACGTTCAAATAACGCTTTCAGCTCCGCATGACTCATTCTTGTAATCCACGATTCGCCTGAAGCGATTGTCATGTCCGCAAGTTCCTGTTTGCTTGCAATCATGGCGTCTATTTTTTCTTCAAAACTGTTTCTTGTGATAAAACGATGAACAAAGACTGTGCGTTTTTGTCCGATGCGGAAGGCGCGGTCGGTTGCCTGATTTTCCACAGCGGGATTGTACCAGAGATCATAGTGAATAACGCGGCTTGCCGCAGTCAGGTTTAGTCCGAGCCCTCCGGCTTTTAAACTGACCAGCATAATCTTTATGGCAGGATCATTTTGAAACTGATTTACTGCGCCGGATCTTGCTTTTTGATTCATTCCGCCGTGGTAGACAAGCGCTTTTTCGTTAAGTTCTTTTTTAATGATTTGTTCAAGGCATTCAAGGGTTTCAACATATTGGCTGAATACAAGCGTTTTTTCCCTGTTGGCAAGAATTTCTTCCAGCAGCGTTACAAGCAGCTGCGCCTTGCCTGAAAGATGCGAAACTACAGGACTCTCTTTGTCAAAAACGCGCGGATGATCGCAGATTTGCTTAAGCGAAGTAAGCAGGGAAAAAATAAGGGGTGAGCGTTCTTTTGGATCGATTTTTTCCGATTTTTTTATTGATTCTGAAACCACGCTTTCGTATAACGCAGCCTGCTCTTTTTCCAGCGCCGCATATTCATTTGAGGTAATTTTATCAGGCAGATCTTTTATTATTTTCCTGTCTGTTTTTAAACGGCGCAGAAGAAAAGGAGAAGTAATTTTTTGCAGTTCATCCGCTTTTTCACGGCTGCGTTTAACTTCGATAGGGTAGCGGTACTGTTCTTTAAATTTGGCTGCGTCTCCGAGATAACCGGGTAGAATGAAATCGAAAAGCGAACGGAGATCTTCAAGCCGGTTTTCTACAGGTGTCCCTGAAAGAGCAATCCGGTATTTGGACTTAAGCTGCTTTACTGTCCGCGAGATACGGGTTTGCGAATTTTTCATAAGGTGCGCTTCGTCCGCAAGCAGGACTGAAAACGCTTCTTTTTTCAGTTTCTCCTCATCGCGCACGGATGTCTGGTAAGTTGTAAGGAATACATCGCTTTTTTTGTCAAGTTTACGGCTGCTTCCATGATAGCGTGATACGCGTAATGCGGGAGCAAAGCGGCTCAGCTCTTTTTCCCAGTTGTCAAGAAGGGCTGCGGGAGCTAAAACAAGACAGCCGTTATCAAGGAGACCCTGCTCTTTCAACTGTAAAAGAGCCGCGATTGATTGTACAGTTTTGCCGAGACCCATGTCATCTGCAAGAATGCAGCCGAAACCGGAAAGCAAAAGAGAGCAGACCCAGTTATATCCGCGTCTTTGATAGGGGCGCAGATCTGCGTTAAGTTTCTGCGGAACAGGAAAATTATGTTCGCGGAACAAGTTATCAATTGTTTCCTGCGTATCAAAGGCAAGAACACTGTCTCCTGAAAAGTGGGCTTTTAAAAAATCATTTACACCAGGAGAAATATTTTTGGCGTTTTTTAACAGGCGTGAAAATTCCTGAGGGTCCATTTTTACAAACCCGTCCCTGAAACGGACAAGAGCGCGTTTTTGATTTACAAGTTTTTTAAATTCTTCAGGCGTCATTACTTCATTGCCTATGGCGATCCGCCATTCAAATTCATGCAGCGCGTTTAAATCTAGATAATTTACAAGCGATTTTCCTTCGGTATTTGCCTTTATTACAAGCCTGGGTTTTAATTCTTTCGCAAGGGATTTAGGCAGGTTAACTGTTATTCCAAGGCGGGACAAAAGCGAAGATGCGTTATCAAGAAATGAAACAAGACGCGCTTCTGAAATGACTTTCTGTTTCTGTTCTGTAAGTTCCCGTATTTCAGGCAGATAATTTGAAAGTGCTATTGGAGCCTTCAGCGCTTCCAAATCTTTGCATTTTGAAAGAGGGATCTTTTTTATTCCTGTTGATAAATCTTTCTCCTCTGTGAGTATTTCCATGGAGATTGAAAAATCCAATGAGGAAGGCTCATTGTCAATGGCGAGTTTTGTTAAATCCTTTATTGTGATGGCGTAACGGTTTGCCGTAAAATCAATGTGCAGTACAGAGAGCCATCTGTCGATTGCCGCGGGAAGCGATCTCTGTGCAGGCAGAGAAACGTCAATTTCCATGCCGAGAAAAAAAAGATTTAACAGTCTGCGGTATTCGATATCTTTCTGTTTTTTTAAGCTGTCTCCAAAGACCATGAATTTACGCCTGATCCATTCATTCAGGAATGCAGAGGAAACAAGATCAACTACGCTTTGCCCGCTTACAAACTTCCGTTCCGAGGAATTAACTTCTTTCTTTTTTAAATTAATCTTAAATGACGGAGAGACTGACAAAATTCCGCATTCGAGAGACGCGATTTTTTTTATCATGTCTGCGACAAGAGGCAGACTTTCAAACAGGCGCCATATAATTGACAATGTGTCGTCTTCATAATGAATCAGCACATACGGTATAAACGCCTGCGCGCCGCAGGCAAGATTTAAGAATTTAAAAAGATAAAAAAGAAAAGCGTAAGATGCGGTTCCGTCGTCTGATGAGAACTGAACAAAATGCTCAAATGCTTCGTAAAGAGAATAATTTTTTTTATGTTCGTTAATATCTTCCGCCTGCAGGACAGGCGCGGATCCCGGTTTTACAGCCGCGCATTGCAATGTCCAGTTTGAATGCGAAAAATCATGTTCAGTCTGCGCAAGTATTTCGCCGGTTTGCGCTTCTTCCCATCCTTGCCCTTGCGCGCAATAGTGATAAAATTCAGCCATAACGGCTGTAAAATCCCTGCCGCAAAAAGGAGGAGATGAAGGCAGCAGAGAAGAAATAAGCTGTCCGCAGTTGGGGATTTCTTCAAGTTCAACCGTCTGTTTTTCTTTCGTATGATTTATTTTTTCCTTTTCCGCAAATGTTACGCTGAAAGGAGGCGTAATCCTGTGAACTATAGTTTTTCCGAACCTTGCCTCAATATCCATGCCGCGCAGACGGAACAGCACATGAGGGTTTGAATCAATCTCCCTTGCGATGATGTAGTATAATGCCGCCATATGTTTGCAGGGATCTCCTGAGTCAGGACATGAGCATGATCTTTTCATTTCCTGCCATCGTTTGGGAATAAGATTTATGCCTTTTTTCTTCAGTTTAAGAAGGAATTCTTCCGGTAATTCCCCTGAAGCAATGCGCGCCAAAAGAGGCAGATCATTTTCGATTAATTTATAAACCTGATCCGAATCCTTTAGCGGCGGAAAAGTAATAGTTACCTTGTAAAACGGGCTGTAGTTTCCTTCAACTTTTGCAGTTGCGCGACCTTCATTCAGTTCAAGAGAAAGAACTCTTCCTGAATTGGCGTAACGTCTTCCGCGGTTAAGGCGTTCGCCCATCCTGTAACTGTCAAGGACATCAATAAACCACGAACCCCATGGAGTAATTCCGTACAGGTTTTTCATGTCAGCTTAAATATCATTTTATTTCCCGTTTACAGAGGGGAAGAAACGCTTTATTAAAAGCGGAAAAAAAACCGTAATCCAGGCGAGTATGAGAAAATATCTTAAAGTATCCGCTAAAAGCCCTGCTCCTATAATCAGTTTAAGCCCTTCTTTTATTGCAAGCAATCCTGCAAATCCAAGGAAAAATTTTAATATCTGCAAATAAATGTTTTTCGCGCTGACCTGGAAATTTATATAAACGCGTTCAATAAACATTCCTATCGCAAATCCAATGCCTGCCCCTGAGGCTTTCAGGCAATCTGCTGCGTATTTTTGTTCAATCGTTCCCCTTGAATACAACACTGCCGCAATTACGATAACCATAACTGCGTAAAGCGCCATGAGCAGGGAAATCAAAAGCTCCCGTTTTTTGCAGCTCGCATCAGTCGGGAAGAATTTATAGGTGAGAACAATAAATAAAAACGATATTAAAAGTGATGTGACGACATCAAGCAGGGTATGAACTCCAAGATACAATCTTGAAAATGCGACAAGAATAACCAATGAAAAGAAGAAAATTTTAAAATGAATTTGTTTTATTTGCGCTCCAAGAGAGCCGTAAAGAGCGGCTGCACTCTGCGTATGACCGCTTGGAAATGAATACCCCGTTGCATGTTTAAGCGCAGACGGCACAGGGTTAATAGTATTGTCTATAATCCACGGTCTGTCTATTCTAAAACATATTTTCATACCCTGAACAGTGAGACCGGAAAGAAAATACGCAATGCCAATCCCGTAAGCCGCGCGTTTATTTATGCACCAGAAAATTAAACAAAGTATAATTATCCCGACAGTTTCTTCTCCTGAACTTGTAATAAGACTTATTATTGTATCAAGAAATGGAGTGCGTATATTTTCCAGAAATTTTAATAATTCCATATATCCCCCGTACTAATTATATCTGGAAACCGGCTTAAATGAAAAGGTTTTTTATTTTCAGTAAAGCGCCTGAGTATCCGCGCACCCATATATAGTATCTATGAATTTTCATTTTGAAAATTCATAGCCGGCGGTCTATGCTGCCGGATCTTGACAGAGGAGGATGTAAATGAACAACCTCAATTCAATTTTAATCGAAGGCAATCTGGTGAAAGACCCTCTGCTTCGATCCACTCCGCGCGGGACGCAAGTTTGTTCAATGAGTCTTGCTTCAAACCGTTATTACAAGCAGGATTCCAATTATGAAAAGGAAGTATCCTTTTTTAATGTGGAAAGCTGGGCAAGGCTGGCTGAAGCGTGTTACACCAAAGGAAAAAAAGGCCGAGGTGTGCGTGTAGTAGGGCGTTTAAAACAGGATCGCTGGATTGGAACTGACGGCAAACACCAATCGAGAATTACGATTGTAGCTGAACATGTGGAATTCCGTCCTGAATTCAAAAAAGAAACAAAATCTCAGGCGGAAGATACTGCAGTTTCGCAGATTTCCTATGATGACTATCCTGACGAGGATGCAGACGAGGGAATTTTAAAAGCTGCGCAGAGAGAGCTTGAACCTGTAGTTTTTTAGACAGGACACTAGGGCTGGACGGCTTTTCGGACAGCCCTATTTTTCAAGCTGATGCTGTGTCACGGGGCGTTTTTATAAAAACCGTCTTTCCAGTTAAAACGGCTGGAGTTGGGAAGAGGAGTGTTTTCATTTATAGAACGCATTAAATCCCTGTAGTTTGATTTTTTTAATGCAGATCCTGTCAGGTCAACAATAAAACGCTTAAATCCCGCTTCTTTTAAAAACGGAATTTTATCCGTTATAGAAAAATATTTGCAAGGATAAATACGCGAGCCTTCATCTCCTGAAGCAAGGAAAAAAGTTTCGCCCTTGTTATCTGCAAACCTGTCTAAGCCGTCAGAATGTTTTAGATTAACCCTTATATTAAATAACGGAGGCCATGAAAAAACCGTAATAAAAAATTTTGAGCGCAATGCGCTTACTTTACCGTGTTTAATATTTTTTCCGTCTTTGCCGGAGGTTATTATTCCCAATGTTCTTTCCAGATTCTGGCGGTTGTTTTCAAAGGGCGATACGAACCCGTCAATGCCCTGTTTCCCTGCGGAAAAAGAGGATGCGATAAAAGAAAGAGACCATGAGTTAAATATATAAAGCCACGGACCTGAAATTAACTTTACTTTGTCAAAACCCTTAAACAGCGAGAAATGTCCAGGATTGTTTACCATGTATTGATTATAGCCTTTCTGTATAAGCTGTTTTATGCTGTCAGATATTTTCGCATCTTCGTATCCGGCAATATCCTGGGGAAACCACGGATCCAATGTTAAAATTATTTCATTTGGTTTAAACGGTAAAAGTTTACCCTGCGAATTATTGCCGCAAGCCAGCAGATATTTCGCGTTTTTTTGGGACAGGGAAAGCATTACGCCCTGGGGACGGGAAGACTGTAAAATATACATATCCTCAGGACGGGTAACGGCTATATATAAACCTTCAGGGAAAAGTTCAGATTTTTCTTTTTTTGTTATCTCGATTTGCGGGAACGGGGCTTTTTCCCTGCCGGGTCCTTTCCCGCCTGATGTTTGCGTAATTAAAGGCGCGTAACGCCTGTTCATTTCTTTTGTCTGAATCAAATAGACATGATCTCCTGCCTGTCCTTCGGGAGCTGATATCCAAAAACAATTTGCCTTTAAGCCGCCATGAGGCTGTCCTCCTGCCGCCTCTGCAAAAGATAACTTATGTGAAATCCTCCCTGAATCATCGCTATAGTGTATGCGAACAGAATCCCGCACGGAAGGAATTAATCCTTCAGGCGGCGTAACAAGGACGCGTCTTTCTCCGCCTGAACCCTTTACTTTCAAAATTGATCCAAGGCTTATTCCTGTTCCTCCGTCCTGCTGCGGATTCAGCCAGCCTGAAGACAATGTTTTGTTCATGCCGCCAAACAAATACTGCGTTTTTGGACGCGCGAAATCGTTACGCAAAATTTCTTGCCCCTGCATGATGCTGCGCTGTATTTCATCTTCATCGCCCTGAATGACAGCATCCGCAACCAGTCTGTAAGCTGAAACAACAGCTCCCACATAGGATGCGCTTTTCATCCTGCCTTCGATTTTCAGGGCTTTAATCCCTGCTGCGAATAAATCCGGCACCCGTTCCAGCAGTTGTAAATCGTTTGGGCTGAAATAATATCCGCATTCTTTTTCACCGGCGGCATGACGGTACAATCTTCTGCAGGCTTGAGTACACATGCCGCGGTTTGCGGATTTTCCGCCAAGGTAACTTGAAAAAAGGCAGAGCCCTGAAATACTGATGCAAAGGGCGCCGTGGACAAATACTTCAAGTTCAAGGTTGGTTTCTTTTTTTATATTTTTGAGTTCCTCAAGCGACAATTCGCGCGCCAAAACCACCCGTGAAACACTGTGACGCGAAAGGGCGTTCGCTCCTCTTGCCGATGCGATATTCATCTGCGTGGAAGCATGAAGCCTGAGCGAAGGAAATTCAGCCATCGCCATTGCGATAACGCCGAAATCCTGCACAATAATCGCGTCAGGTCCCTGGTTTGAAAGATACTTTAAAAACTGGTACATTCTGTCTGCTTCGCGCTGTTCAAAAACCGTGTTTACAGTAACATAAACTTTTTTACCATAGCGGCGCAGGGAACGCAGAGCGCTTTCAAATTGAGCGTATGTAAAATTGGCGCTTCTAAGCCGGGCGTTAAAATCCTTAAGCCCCAGGTATACGGCATCCGCTCCCTCTCCGATAGCGGCGTCAAGCGCTTCGGGAGAGCCAGCCGGAGCAAGCAGTTCAAATGTATTAGTCATGGATACCTCTGTTTATACTCTTCTTTAAGCCAGTCAAGAACATTTATTCTGCCGATGCCGTTATTATCCGAAGGAGGATCTTCGTCCATTGTTAAAAGAATTTTGGGATAATTATCTTTCACTGCCTGAAGCGGGCGCAGCTCTCTTTCAAGGGTCGCTTCCTCTCTGACACTTAAGGAAACCTGATAATATTTTCTCATGCTTCCCTGCTGTACGATAAAATCAATTTCTTTATCATCAATTTTCCCGATACTTACTTCCCCTCCGCGCCTGAGTAATTCCAGAAAAACAACATTTTCTAGAATTCTTCCCGCATCAGAACCCACGCTGCCCAGAAGATAATATCTCAAACCAACATCGGCAAGATAATATTTGTGACCTGTTTTTAAATATTCCCTTCCATGTATATCATACCTTCCTGCGCGGTAAAGTATATAGCTGTCTGTTAATGCTGAAAGATACGATTCTACCGTGTTAACTGAAATCCGGCGCCCGGAAGAAACCAAAGTATCTGCAATTTTTTTTATAGAACACAGGCTGCCGATATTATCAAACATAAAACGAATGACCCGTTCAAGCATTACAGGCTCTGCTACTTTTTTTCTGCCTATTACATCCTTTAATACGATGGTGTTATAAATTCCTCCCAGATAATCGCGTATCTGGGACGGATCATCGCGTAATTTTAAACAATAGGGAAAAGAGCTGTTTGTTGCATAATCATGGTATTTTTTTTGCAGTTCCTGCTGCCCGCTGAATGCGCCGAGAAATTCCCGGAATGAAAGAGGCAGCATCGGGATTTCAACATATCTGCCGGAAAGAAGAGTCGCCAGTTCTCCTGAAAGCAGACAAGCATTGGAACCGGTAATATAAAGGTCTATGTTTTTTCTTATGAACAGACTGTCAGCCGCTTTCTGGAATTCATCAATTTGCTGTATTTCGTCAAGGAAAATATAGTTCATTTTATCCGGGATGCAATTTTGCAGAATGTGATCATGTACGGATTTATAATTATCAAGGTATGAATAGTTTATATCCTCAAAATTGATACTCTGTATCTGTGACGGAGCGGTGCCGTTATCAAGAAGCCATAAACGAAACATCTCTAATATTGTGGATTTACCGCATCGCCTAATTCCGGTAATAACCTTTATGAGTTCCTTGTCTTTATAGCCAATTAACCTAGTCAGATACTCCGGTCTTTGCAGCATATCTTAAATTTACCGGAAAAACATGAAAATATCAAGTACATTGAAAAAATTTGTAAAAACAGCAAAAGTTTTCAGTGTACTGAAAACTTTTGCTGTTTACTCAATTCTTTTTGTTTTCTACTAATATAATTCGCAAAATCCTGCCCGATTTCCTGCCAAATTTTGTTTTCCAGCTCTTTTTTTTCCGTAGCCAATTGAACAGGCTTCACTGAGAATAAATCAGGCGTATCAATTTCCAGCGCATTTGCAATTTTTTCCAGTATATCCACAGAAGGAAAACGTCTGCCAGCTTCAATAGCGGAAATATAGTTTGTTGCCGTATCGACCCGCTCAGCCAGCTTTGATTGGGATAACCCGCAGGATTTTCTGTTAATTCGTATATTTGTTCCCAATAATTGTCTTAGATCGGTCACTTATATATCCTTATAGTCATATAAAAGTGATCATATTGACTTATTAGGCATTGACAATGAAATATTGGTCATATAATATGTTGTATATATGACAAATAGTCATATACTAAATAAACAAATCTTGGAGTTATTTATGTTAAAGAAGAATTTTATTAAAATTATGGTTTTTTCCGGAATCCTGCTTTCATTAATCACAGCGGGATGCGGGAACGGTGCTGGAAGCGGTAGTAATGTTGGCGGAACTGGCGGCGGCAACAACGATAATGGATTGTTTTTTAACGGAACTGACATTGATGGAAATAACATAAAGATTGAAATTATCAAATCTAATGGACGCGCAGTGAATAAACCGGAACAAGGCGATGGATATAAAATAACGAAAAACAACAAAGAAGTAAGCAGAGGAATATTAAAAACCAATGGCGATTCTCTTATCTTTACACCGGACACTGGGTTTCTTTTTAACGGAGAAATAAATAATAACAGAATGTATGTATCCATTGTCCATGACAATAATAAAGGTAATTTTACAGGTGTTATGACTGATACAGATTTTGATGGCAAAGTTGAAGTTTTTAATGTAACAGCAGCGGACTTTGACTCAACTATCAATGAAATCAAAAAAACACCCGGTATATATATTATTAATCTGACAGGCGATCTGCTTAATTATCATGGTACAGCTATTGAGGGCGATGTAAGAATTACTCTGAGAGGAACCAAAGACAATAAAATCCAATGGAAACCGGATATTGATAACCCGCTTTTTGATGTATACGATGGCTTCCTTATTCTTGAGGATATTAAACTGGAAAGCGCACAGCCTTCCGATGACTTACCGATGCTGGCTATTTACGGCGGAATGCTCGCAATAATGGACAACGTAATCATATCCGGCGGCGGCGGCGGCAATGACACTATTTTCCTGAAAGGCGGCGCTTTCATCATGTCAGGCGGTGAAATAAGCGGCAGCAAGAATGGGGTAATGGTTCAGGAAAATGATACCTCTCTTGTTATAACAGGCGGAACAATTAAAGGCAATGAAACTGGAATCATTTTTGTCGGTAATAACGCTTTTCTTTCCATTATGGGCGGTACCATTAAAGATAACGACGTAGGCATATTTATGAGCGGTTCTGTAAACCATGTAGTAATATCTGATGGAGAGATTAGTAATAATACAAATTTTGGTATTAATATTGGGGGCAGCAGTAACGCGACAACTATGACAGGAGGACTTATCAATAATAATGGAAATGACGGTATTTTAACAGGAGGCGACAGTAAAAAAGGAAGCGTTACTATGACAGGAGGAGTAATCAGCAATCATACCCATAGCGGCATAGGTTTTCATTGTCCTGGACCGTCTGCCTTTAAAATGAACGGCGGAGAAATTAAAGGTAATGCAGCCGGGTTTTATCTGCGAGGACCTGAATCCGAATTTGAAATAACAGGTGGTACTATCTACGGTAAAAACTCCGGAGCAAATTCAAACTCTAATGGATCAATAGTGCTGCATTTCACCGGTAACACTGGAGTAGGAGGGACTACTACAGTGTTTGAGAGTAATGTTGATTCTGGATTTTTCTCGGGAACTATCAATGCGGAAGAAACTGGTTTAGTTCCGGATTCCTTAAAACCTGAGAGCGGTTGGGTGAATTACTGAGATCATTAAATAGATTTATTTAGGTGCGGATGATTTGCTGAACGGTTTGCGGCTTACCTTATAATACTCGTTTTCCCGGGGCTGCTTCTTCCTTCCAGACAGGGCAGTCTTTTTTCCATCGCGGCAAGGGAAATTTCCACATCTTCATGGACTTCATGTTCATTAATACAGCCCAATGTAATCATGTCTTTTTCCCTTAGAACATTCCAGTTAAAAGTAAGCCCTACATAAGGAGTGGTGCGTCCTGCAGCCATTGGTTTAATTGTCATTACAGGTTTTTTTGCTTCATGAATGATTTTGATTACCGATTCAATTTCTACCTGCATAAGAAAACCCAAACAGTTAAAAATCTGGATGTAGGTTTCCACATCATAGTTATTAAGATCCGAATACTGGATAATTTCAGGCATGTGGGCTGAGAGACCTGGAATAAGTCCTTCCTGCCGGATCATGTCTGTATAATCGCCTAAACGATCCATTGTTTGTTTATTTTTATTGACAAGCTGTTCGCAGCAGGAATGATGAATCAGGCAGAATGTACTGCCTGTTTTTGCGCTGGTTTTAATGACAGCCCTTGCCTCTTTCCTTGCTGATTCAGTGTCGTTCATATTAAGGATGGGAGTATCGATCAGTATTAATTTTTTTCCGATTTTTTCCTGAATTGAGTTTATTTTATCATAAGCGTCAGGATGAGTGGAAAACGGCGCCATCCATGCGTCAATGCCGTACTGCAGAAATGCGTTAAGTACAGCCAGGGTAGGTTCAACAGCCGAATGCTGTTCCTTGATAAAAATGTCCGCGGCATGACCTTTATGACTCCAGCCGAATATCCAGTTGGAACCGATTAATAACCTTGGAAGAGAAACCCCTGCGACAGTTGTTCTTGGAAACATATTATCATTCATATCGCATTATAGACTTAATTAACAAAATTTACTACCATAATATATATGTCAGAAAAATTAGCTATCATTCGACACTCTGTCAGCCATGTCATGGCGCAGGCAGTTGTAAAACTTTTTCCTGGAACAAAAACCGCTATCGGTCCCAGTATTGAAAATGGTTTTTACTACGATTTTCTTTTCCCTCAGCCCATTACCTCGGATGCTCTTCCGGCTATCGAAGCGGAAATGAAAAAAATAATCGACAGCCGTCAGGAATTTGTTAAACTTACAGTTAATAAAAAAGACGCGTTAATGTTATATGCTTTTGAACCGTTTAAAACCGAATTAATTCATGAACTGCCGGAAGACGCTGAAATTTCTGTCTATGAAAACCACGACGCTGACGGCAATGTTGAATGGGGCGATCTTTGCAAGGGACCTCATGTCGCAAACACAAGAGAGATCAATTCCGCGGCTTTTAAACTGCAAAGCATAGCAGGCGCTTACTGGAGAGGCGATTCGAATAACAAGATGCTTACCCGTATTTACGGAACTGCGTGGGAAAATCCCAAAGATTTGAAAGCGTATCTTGCTTTTCTTGAAGAAGTTGAAAAAAGGGATCACCGCCGCGTAGGCAAGGATATGGATTTATTTTCCACTCACGAAGAAGCCGGAGCAGGGCTTATATACTGGCATCCTAACGGCGGAAGGATGAGAGTCGCCCTTGAAGATTTCTGGCGAAAAGAACATTACCGCAACGGTTACGAACTGCTTTTTACGCCTCATATCGGAAAAAGCTGGCTCTGGGAAACTTCCGGGCACCTTGGGTTTTATAAAGAAAATATGTACAGCCCAATGGAAATTGACAAGTCGAATTATTATATCAAACCGATGAATTGCCCGTTTCATTTAATGATCTACAATAACAAAGGACATTCATACCGCGATCTGCCTCTTCGATGGGCGGAACTTGGCACCGTATACCGGTATGAACCTTCAGGCGTTTTACACGGACTTTTGCGCGTCCGCGGTTTTACGCAGGATGACGCCCATATTATCTGTACGCCTGAACAAATGGTAAGCGAAATCCGGGAAGTGCTTCGTTTCAGTTTAAGTATATGGAAAGTTTTTGGGTTCAAAGACATAAAAGCGTACCTTGCGACAAAACCTGAAGGCAGCATAGGCGAACAGAAAAAATGGGATGACGCTTTGGAAAGCCTGCGCTGCGCAATTGATGCCGAAGGGCTTTCTTACGAAATGGATGAAGGCGGCGGTGCTTTTTACGGTCCAAAAATAGATATAAAAATTAAAGACGCTTTGGGCCGCGAGTGGCAGATGTCAACCATTCAATTTGATTTTAACGAACCTGAACTTTTTAATCTGACCTATGTTGATTCGGACGGTCAGCATAAACGCCCCTATATGATTCACCGCGCTCTTTTCGGCAGCCTTGAAAGATTTTTCGGCGTCCTTATCGAGCATTTCGGCGGCGCATTCCCCGTGTGGATCGCTCCTGAGCAGATTGCTGTAATTCCGGTTTCCGAAGTATTCAGCGATTATGCGAAAAAGATCGCTTTAGAATTAAAAGCGCGCGATCTTCGCGTAACACAGGAACTTGGCGATGAGCGGCTTAATGCGAAAATCCGTAATTGCCAAACACGGAAAATTCCATACATGCTTGTCGCGGGTCAGAAAGAAGCCGATGAAGGCACAGTGTCAGTGCGTCTTCGTGACGGAAGGCAGCTTCCTGCGATGAAAATTGAAGAATTTGCCGCATACGCGCTTGAAAAATCGGAAAGCCGGTCTTTGGATTTGTAAAAATCACCGAATTTTCTTGACCATTTTTCAAATTTTTATATTTTTTATATTAGAATTGTTCATGTATTTCAGCCTCTGAACAAATTTCTCAAAAAAAAGTTCATAGACAATTTTTTCTGTCAGTATGATCAATGGGTTAGGAGGGCTAAATGAAAGAAAGATATGTCAGGATTTTAGACATATTGTCAAACAGCAAGAGCGTTAAGGTAACCCTTCTTGCGGAAATGATGGATGTCTCTCATGTTACTCTTCGCAAGGATTTAGACATACTTGAAGATAAAGGCATAATCATCCGCACTCACGGATATGCCAGTCTTGACGGCGCGGATAATACGGGAAAAAGAATCGCAGTCAATTATTCCATTAAAAAACGAATCGCAAAAGCCGCAGCGGAAACGGTGGAAGACGGTGAAACAATAATGCTTGAATCAGGTTCATGCTGCGCGTTGTTTGCCGAAGAACTGGCTCTCTGCAGAAAAAATGTTACTATTGTTACCAATTCCGCTTTTATCGCCAATTATATCTGTAAACTGGATAAAATAAAAATAATACTGTTCGGCGGATATTTCCAGCCTGAGTCGCATGTAATGGTTGGACCGATGACGGCAAAATGCGCGGAGATGTTTTTTACCGATAAATTCTTTTTGGGCGCTGACGGCTGTATTCAGGGACAGGGGTTTACAGGCAGGGATCATCTTCGCGCGGAAACAGCGGCGGAACTTGCAAAACACGCGAATAAAGTTTTTATCCTCACAGAATCCGCGAAATTTAACCGCCGGGGAGCATACAGTTTAATTAAATTCGATAAAGTTTCAGGTGTTTTTACCGATGACGGAATTTCAAAAAAAGACGAAGAAGTCTTGCTTCAGAATAATATTCAGTTTTATAAGGTGTCTTCCGTTAATGAAAGGCTGCAATTGCGGCATTTCCCGGGTCAGCCGCCTTTTTTATTTACAGAGAAGAGAGAATAGATTTAAGCCGAAGACTTTTTAATAATTCTTTAATATTGATAAAAGTCTGTCTTTATTTATCGATCTTAAAAAACTCGCAAGGCGCGGACCTTGTTCCTTGCCGATTAACGCCTGATATGCTGCGCCGAAAAGCGCCTTGCCGTCAATGCCTGCCTTTTCGGCAGCGGCATAAATTGCCCCTGAGCATGTTTTATCATCCTGGAATTCTTCAATCTTGCAGATAACGTCATCGCGCAGGATACGGATTGCGGTTTTTTCAACATCAGAAAGCGGACGTAGTTTTTTTCTCTCTTCCTGCGAAATAGAATTCGCTCCTCCTTCAGGCAGCAAACGGAAACGGAAATCTTCAGGAGCGCAGTTTTCAACCCAGTACATGGCGCATTCAGCCTTTGTCCTGATTGCCGGTATCTGTTCCTGTGTTGGACCTCCCTGAGTATTTATAAAATCTGCGAGAACTTTTTCTATATCCCCGTCCGCAATTTGAATCAGATTGCATAGATGACGGAATGGAACCTGATATGGCGGTCTGTTTTCAAGGCGCGGGGTTTTCCCGTCAACGCTGACCTGCGAGAGCTCGTAGATTCGCTTTTCTTTTTGATAAGCCGCTTCATCTTTGGCTGTTTCCATCTTCCATGTTATACGTTCGGTTTTATCGTAATCTTCGTAAATTTTTATAACGTCAAGATCAAAGGAAATCGTAAATTCCGTATTTGGTCTTGTTCCTGCAAAGAGGTAACGGGTTAGTTCAGGCGTATAGACCTTTAATACTTCGGTTAGATCCACTACCTGCCCTTTTGAGCTGGACATTTTGCCGGGAGTTCCTTTCAAACCGATAAAATCATAACGGAAAGTAACAGGCGCATCCCAGTTGTACACTTCCTTGCACACATGTTTGGCAGTATCAAAACTTCCTCCCGAACTGTGGTGTTCTTTCCCGGCAGGCTCAAAATCAACCTTTTCGTATTCCCAGCGCATGGGCCAGTCAATACGCCATGTAAGCTTGATTCCTTTTGCTGTTTTTATATCTATTTTTTCCTGGCATCCGCAATTCCGGCACTTGTAACTTAAGCCCCAATCACCGTCCCAGCTTTCAATTTCCGTTTCGTCCTTATTGCATTTTTCGCAAAAAACGCTTACCGGCCACCAATCGCCCTGAATTTTATGTTCTTCATCCCGGAATTTATCCAGAATATCCTTTAATATGCCGCGTTTTTCAAGCGCTTTTTTAATGCCTTGCGCATACATGGATGCTCTGTAACGTTCCGCCTGATATATATATTCAGGAGAAATACCTACCCTGGGCAGGGCGCTTTCAACATCAATCTCATGATGGCGGGCATAACTTGAATCCCGTTCCCATGGGTCAGGAACCATAGTGATTGGATATCGAAGATATTTTTCAAGTTCATCCTGTTTCGGCATGTTTTTCGGAACCTTGCGGAAAACGTCATAATCGTCCCATGAGTAAATAAACCGCACTTTCTTCCCCATATCCCGAAGAGCCTGAGCCGTCAATTCCACAGAAATAATCTCTCTGAAATTGCCTATATGTACGGTTCCTGAAGGAGTTATGCCTGAAGCGCATGTGTATAGTTCTTTTTCGCCTTTTTCAAAAATTATTTTTGCCGCAGTATCATCAGCCCAGTGCTCTGTTGTTGTCTTCATATTTTTTATTATATAAGGAACAGTGATCAGTGAACAGGGCGTAATTTTAATTATAATTTGATGTCTCATGTAAAATTCTGCTTGCATATATATTGACATTCGTTAATTATTTAGATATATATTTCTTATTGATATGTTGTTTTTTGGAAATTTGAACAGAGACAGGGCAGACTATTTATTTATGCTGCCATTCTCGAATTCACCAGCTTATATTACTGGGTCTTCAGATAATGTTAATGAATTAAAAACAGAGGTTGTAAGGAAAGCCATACATTTTCTTATAGCTCTTAGCCCTTCCATGGCTGCGATAAATATGCAATTTACGGTTCTTTTTCTTATGGCAGGCACTATGGGCTATACAATTATGGAATATTTGCGTCTTTCAGGCGTAAAAGTCCCTCTAATATCTTCTTTAACCAAGATGGCATCCCGTCCGCGGGATATGGACAGTTTTGTAATGGGACCTGTTACTCTTGGTTTGGGCGCTTTGCTTGCTCTTTTATTATATCCGTCTCCTGTAGCGGTTATTGCAATTTATGCTTTAGCTTTCGGCGATGGGTTTGCAAGCCTTGTAGGAAAGTTTTTCGGAAAAATACGACCGGCTTTCCTTTATGGGAAAAGTATAGAAGGTTCATTTGCCTGTTTTGTAGCAGTATATATCAGCGCTTATGCTGTCTCGGGAAGCATATATATTTCTGTTGCGGCGGCTTTTACTGCCATGATCATAGAGGCTATGCCTCTTGAAGATTACGATAACCTTGCCTTACCAGTAACTGTTGGTATGGCAGTTCAGCTTGTATCTTTTTATTAGGATATGGAGGTAAAATTTTTATTTTTATAGCGTTTTACTTGACAAATAGAAATTAAATTGCTAGATTGTACAGTAGGGTATTAGGAAGGGAGTCTTTGGCTTGTTGTTCTGTAATGATAAGGCAAGGCTAAAGGCTTTAGTTTTTGCAGGTTAAAACTTCAGAGAACTTTCTATAGAAAAAGCGTGCGCCTGATAACTGCGATAGCAGGCTATAGGTGTTATTCCAAGCGCTATTTAAGCACGAAGAAAGAGATAATTTTTTGAAAAAAAGATTGACAAAGTACCGAAGGTATGGTACTTTCTGAAAACTTGCGTTTAAAGAGAACGCAGGAGGGGCTGAAAGGCACCGGAGATATTTGGCAAAAAGTCCAGCAGCT
>Ga0209755_10000461_pt1 | contig 74144 bp, 60 predicted proteins | sample TergutCo191P1_FD_187301 | JGI IMG/M metagenome (GOLD analysis project Ga0209755, IMG submission 187301) | Cornitermes sp. P1 segment gut microbial communities from Petit-Saut dam, French Guiana - Co191P1 (SPAdes) (version 2) | ecosystem: Host-associated > Arthropoda: Insects > Digestive system...
ATGCGGTCGGCTCACAGGCACATACTACATGAGTTGAGCAAGTGCATATCTCTCCGCGTCCGCAGGTTGTCAATGACATGATTAGAATCAATATACTAAGCAGCACCATCCATGACATTGACAGTATTGTTAATCTACTGTGTTTACCGCGTTCTTCTCTATTCCCTCGCTTCATTTTTCCCACTCCTATTTGCTTTTTCCGTGTACTCGATACACAAATGAACATTCTAAAAAATCCATTTGCTAAGGCTTTTCTATTCTTTTTTTCTATATATGAAACCTGTTAAAAGGTGTTGATTGGGGGGATTCAATGCCGTAACAGTTGAAGGGTTTCTGAGATTTAGCTCCTCAGAAATGGATTGTTGAGAAAGCATCAGACAGATGACCTGTCCCACTGTCTTTTTTAGTGGTCTCGAACCGTTCCAGCATATTCTTGTCTTTTGTCTTTGTGTCTTCGGCTTGCACTATCCGTATTTATTATTACTTATGCTTCGGATTTCGATTTCTGTCAACAATCGAACCGCTCTTCCGTTGCGAAATTCAGTTTGTGAATCAAAACGACCTTGCCATACATCTCCATCTAGTGATAGAAATGTATCTATATGACCGGGAAAAACCCTTTTTATCCTTTGAAATTCACTTAATCTAACTGGAATGTCCATACCTGTACCAGGTATCAATCTTATCCATCCCCATTCCCACACATTACCCATATCAGTAAGTGCAAATGCGTTAAGGCTAGCCGCTGCCACTTGTACTACTTTTTCTGGTATTTCAACCTTTTGCGGGGTTGTTATCGCATGACTAGGTTGCGGAATATTACTTGTACCCCACATATAAACACTTCCATCGTTTCGTAATGCAACACCTAAACTATCCCCTGCTGCTACCTGCGTTACATCAGATAACAGTTCAATTTGAAACGGAGTGTTTCTGTTATTGTTTTTTACTATATTCCTAACACTATTTCCATATTCGTCAAAAGATGCACTGGTATATGTATAACTGCCGTCTCCTAACTCTCCCTTAAAATTGCTTCCCCAAGTAAATACTTCTCCTGATTTACCTAGTGCTATACAAAAATCAGAGCCGGCAGCAATATCAACAATTATGGGCAAACCATACACTCTTTGAAGTGATTGTCTACTGTGGTTAGTACCATCACCAAGTTGCCCATAGTCATTATTCCCCCACGAAAATACAGCCCCACCCACTGTCAGTGCTATTGAATGCTCACGCCCGCGGTAAACCATTTTGAAGCTTTCAACACTTTCAATTCTTTCTAATGTGTGACTATCGTTATAAAGCTCCTCAGTATATCTCCACAAACTTCCGTCTGCTTTTATTATGTAAAAATAGAACGCTGTAAAAAAGCTACAGCTTATGTGCGATAAAGCATGTACATCTGATATTCCCTCAATAATATTTGCTTTATGCATATCTAAGTTATCTTCTAAGTCAATAAAACTTATACCAGGTTCTGAAACGACCACTCTTAGAAGCCTACTTTCTTCAGTCACCGCAAACAACAGTGAATACGATGAGCTGCTGGTGAATTTTCTCACTGAAATTAGGTTATTGACATTATTTTGCATTGATATACCCTCATTTACTTTTTTATTGTTTTCGCCAGTGCAACTTATTATCAACATCAGTATTAGTGCAATAAATAAAATGCAACCGAACACTTTAAACTTCACATCTAATCTCCTTTTCAGAATTTGAACACTTCTTTGTTTATCTAAATGTTATGTATTATCGAAGTATAACATTAGGTAAACATCACAAAATTTTTGCATTCACAATTAGTTCGCTCATGTATTTTTATCTGATTAACTGCAAGTGATTTTTTTATGCTTGTTAGCATCCTGTGTAAAGCTTGATAAGGATAAGTAATCTTGCATTGCTTGTGATGGTCTGAAATTTGCATGATTTATGTTATGGTGAGTCCATAAACAGTTTCCTTCCAAAATATGCCTTATCATTTTTGGGCCATATCTATCTCTAAGAAAAGCCTTTTTTGCAGCACTTAATTGTGAAAAGGTGTTTCCTGACGATATAAGTGTTTCCATTTCGTCGCCATATCTCATGCGAAGTATACTTCCATTTGGAGTTAATGCGTAGAGGGTATTCTGAGTTGCATTCACCCAAGATCTATCCGCATCAGAAAATTGATTGCTATTTGGATGAGAATGGGCAAAACCCACAATTGTATGCAATCTCCCTCTATTGGCTTCGGGGACTAGATTTATAGTTTCCAATATTCCCGTTGCCATGTGCGGTTCTCCCATGACAATATCCGTATATGAATAACCTACTGTTCTTAATCCTACCCTCGGAATACGTCGTTCAATTCTATATAAGGCTGAAGAAAATTCAAATTCTGAGTAGTCAGTCACACCAAAAAAGTGATAATACATACTTTCCAAAGCTTCTTGCTCTGTCTGATAGATATTACCAGGAGCTAATCCACAAGGATCAATAAATTTTAAAGGGCTGTTATCTGCATATATATACCAGTTTACACCCCACCGTATAACATCCTCAGCGCCAAACCTACCGAGCGTTGGCGCATAATATCGTGCCTGAGCATACTGCAACCCACTGATGCTGTCGTGTTGGTAGCCTGTGAAGCCAAACGGGTTATGCAGAGTGCTTGCGGTTGCTTCAACAGTAGGTACACCAAACTCGTCATAAGCAAGTGCTTCATTGTTTTCTGTGCCTACAAGCCTAATGGGCGAGCCGAGGTGGTCAGCGAGGTATGAGAATTCATTGCTTCCCTCGGATTGCAGTAACTCGTTACCCCAGATGAAGCGTTGCTCGCCGATAGCAAGTAAGTCATTGTATGGCTTCGTCAGGTCGAGTGTATACTTTAGCTCTGAGGAGACTGCAACATCGGGCGATTGGGGACAATCGCCCCCACGTAGTTCTTCTAATTTGCTCACGCGTTTGAGGAAACCGTTGTATTCGTATTCAGCTTTACCCTTTGGCGTGATTGCCTGAGTCATTCGGTTTGCTGAGTTAAATGTAAATGTAGATGTTGTTGTGCCGCTTTCGAGGATTTGAGTGAGATTTCCTCTCGCATCATAGTTGTATTCCTTGGTTAGGTCAGGCTCAGTTGTCTTGATGAGCTGGTTTCTGACGTTGTAGCTGTGTTTTGTTTCAATTCCATTATACACGCTCATGGTGCGATTACCAAGACTATCATAGATATATTGCTTACTGTTTTGTCCGTTTGCTGCTTCGTTGAGCCTACCGAGTTTGTCATAGCTGTAGCTGAACACTCCACTGTCAGCTTCAACACCTGTGCGGTGTTTTTCTATCTGTGTGATGTTCCCAACAGGGTCATAATTGTACTTGAAGCTGTCGAGTATTTTGTCGTTTTGCTTGTGGGTTAGGCTCTCAAGTCTGCCGAGTTGGTCTGTTCTTTGCTGTGTGACGATATTATCAGGCATAATGCGCTCAAGCAACCTATCAGATATGCTGTAACTATACTTTGTAGTGCCTGTTTCGGAAGTTACACCCGTAATACGCCCTGATATGTCGTAACTGTAGTTTACTGTGCTTTTATCGGGATAATTAATGCTCTCCCTGCGGCTTAGTGCATCATAGGCATACTCTACTACATTATCATCATGGTCAGTAACTTTAGTAGCCCTGCCTAACGGGTCAAGCTCTATCGTTGTAGTGCCGAGCCAGTCTTTTAGCTCTGTGAGTTGTCTGAGTGGGTTGTAGCCAAGTTCAACCGTCTTGCCATCTGCATATGCCACCTTTGTCAGCTTGCTTGCAAGATTGTACTCATAGAGCGTTTCCGAGCCTTCTTCGTCTATTTGTGAGACAAGATTACCAAGCGAGTCATATTTGTAGTGCGTTTCGCCACCAAGCGGTGTGCTTTTCTTTATGACCTCGCCGCGTTTGTTTCGCTCCCATGTGGTGACTTGTAGCTCTATCTGCTTTATGTCTGAGATTGTTTCATCTACAATGCGGTACTGCTCTATACGTGTCATTTCGCCTGATTTGTCGTAATCATACTTCGTGCTGTGTCCTAGAGCATCTATTACTTCGACGAGGTTAGCGAGCGAGTCATATTTGTAGTTTGTAGTGTTTCCGCTTTCATCGGTAATGCTTGTTATGTTGCCAAGCGCATCATAACTAAACTGCTTGCTGTGTCCCAGTGCATTTGTAATCTCATTTATGCGATCTAAGCAGTCGTAGGATACCTTAGCGGTGCTACCTAGTACATCGGTTATCTCTGTTACATTACCGTTCTTGTCATAAGCATAGCTTTCAACCTCACCACCGGGACGTGTGACGGATTTCACTTTGCCGCCGGGATAGTATGCATACTTAGTAACGCCGCCGAGTGCATCGGTGACGGTCGCTATTTGTCCTAAATTTGTATACGCATACTTCGTTGAATTACCCATTTGGTCAGTAACTGAGATAAGCTGTCCTGCGATGTCGTATTCACGCAAAATCTCACCACCCTGCGGGTCTGTTATCTTCGTTACGCTTCCCATGGAGTCATATTCGAGCTTCGTCACCGCACCATCAGGCTCTGTTATCTCGTGTTGCCTGTCGAGTGCATCATATTTAATGCTCGCTCTCGCTCCATTAGGGAGTATTGCAGCAGTGACGTTACCGTTAAAATCATGCTCATAGCTTGTGGCATTGCCTTCTTCGTCTATTGTGCGGATTACTCTCTGGTTCAGGTCATATTCATACTGCACAGAGTTACCACATGGCTTGGTTACTTTTGTTACATTCCACATCAGGTCATAATCCAGCTTTGTTACTCCGCCTGATGGGTCGGTTACTTCTTCCAGCTTGCCGACGGAGTTGTACTGGTACTGAGCAACGCCACCGCCGAAGTCGGTGAGTTTTATCAGCTTCCCGCTTTTATCGTATTCATAGCTCTGGCTTTTACCCTCCGCATTGGTTGCTTTTGAAATATCGCCTTTGGTGTTGTATTCAAACTGCGTTGCATTTCCCATAGGGTCTATGGCTTTGACTGCCTGGTTGAGATTGTCATATTCATACTTGGTCGCGTTGCCAAGGGCATCAGTAACCGTAGAGATATTGCCACGCTCATCATAGCTCAGGCAGCTTGTGCTGCCGTCGGGAAGCTTAACCTCTGTAACTTGCCCCTGCATGTCATTTGTGAGTTTAACAGCAAATCCAAGAGGGTTGATTACTGATAGCAAGTTACCATTATCATCATATTCATTGGAGATAACCCCGCCATTGGGTGCGATTACTTTCGTAAGCTTGCTGTATCTGCCGTATTCCATGACCGTTGAGTTGCCCAGCGGGTCTATGGCTTTTGTTACGTTACCGAGAACGTCATATTCAAACTTACGCACATTACCATTGCGGTCTTTGTACATTGTGCGCTTGCTATACTCATTGTACCCAAAATGTTCTTCGCTGTCTGAGTGGATAGTTTTAACAGTACGGTACTTATCATCGCGCTCATATTTCACGACATTGCCGCTTTGCTCTGTCATAGTGGTTATCTTATCATCATAGCGGAGAGTAGCTACACCACCGTCAGGGAAGCTCTGTCGTGTCAGCCTACCATGCCCGTCATATTCATTGCTGATTGCTTCTATGCCGAGTGGGTTTGTTACTTTCTCTAAGTTACCATAGCTGTCATACTCATAACTATACTCTGCTCCTGATGGGTGTGTTACTTTGCCCAGCATTTTGCCGTTGTAACTAAGCTTCACTTCACGTCCTGTATGGTCTGTGACCTTGGTTATTTGCCTGTCTTCGTATTCAAAGGTCATGCTGCCGCAGGGGTTGGATACTTTTATCAGCAAACCATCTGTGTGTTCATACTTCGTCTCATTCCCGTTGATGTCGCTCTGGGTTTGCAGAAAGCCTTCTTTGTCAAACTCATAAATAACATTGTCGTTTGTCCACAACTTAAAACCTTCATCTGTATGAAGCAGGAGTGTGTTGCTATTCTCCAGTGGAGACAAATAGCCGCCGTCGTCGAGTTGTCCGTGCGTTTCCATATGACCATCGCCATATATGATGCGTACTGCTTCATCTTGGCTGTAAAGTCGGATATTGTGGTTATGAGTCCAGTTTACTCCCAATACATCGTTTTCCATGCCGCCGATGCTGTTGTAGAACCGGGTGAATTCCAGCGGGTATCTGCCACCAACTGACATATCAGTCTTGCTGTAGATGAAGTTGCCTGTTGCTGTGTTTACGGGGTCTAAGGCGAATACCGTGAAATGTGGCATCCCGGCAAGCGCACACCCTTCAAGGAAACTCAGCATTGTGTTTTTCCGAACACCCATGGAGGTGGGTGCGAACTCACCTGCGTTGATTGGATGCTGGAGGTTTATGCCGTTGCGTATTTCGTGCATCCTGTTTGTGAACGATCGCATCCATCCACGTATTTCATTGAGACGCTCTGAATGATACCTATCTATCCTTATTGATTCATCTATAATCCTGTTAAAATCTTTTTTTACTTGTGCCATGGCTATTTGCAGGGATACTACTGCATTTCCTATAGCTCTCGCTTTCAAGCGCAGTGCTTGTGCCAATGCCCTATGTGCCGCTGCACTCTGCCTTGCCACGGCACGTGCTGCTTCATCAGGTACTTGCACAGTATATGTTGTGCCATTGGTTCGGGTGCGGATTTCTGTCATCGTTGCATTACTAGCTATTGCATCTTGCCGCATTGCGGCGTTTACCTGCGCATCTGCCATCAGGCGCAGACAGCTTGCCGTTACATGCATATTCCCTATTTGCTTGATCATAGAGCGCTCTATATCCAAATGTATGTCCACTGCTGCTCTTTGATTCACTACTAACTCTGCCATACCTGCTCCTCCACTAACTTATACCTCAAAACTATCCGCCGGGAAAATCTTACTTTTATTATCTGTCCAAAGCTTCTTCGGCAGCCGCATCCCTTGCGCTTTGTAAACCTTCAATCCTGCCGGATATATGATTTAACAGTACAGTCATCTCCTCACCGCTGAGTGTCGGGTCATTTCTCACCACTACTTCATATTTGATGTATGCAAACAGGAGAAGTTCATCATCACCTAGGCGTTGTGCAATATCTATAGCTTCATCAAATTGCATACGGCCCAGCAATATCCAGTAATCAAAGATTATCGGGTCTGTGCGGAGTGTCAGCCCCATCAGTATATTATCTTTCTGAGCATCAGTCAGGGCTTCTGTTATGACATATGACCGCGAGAGAAAATATCTCGTTTCAAATGATAGCTCCGTCAAATCATATCTTCTCAAAACCCGCTGCACGTCTATATAATTACCTGCTATATAGTGGGTATTTGCCTGTATTATATCATTTTTATGCGGTATGTCATTAAAAAACGCTGTCCACAGGAAAAATCCCGCTGCTAAAAGTGCCGCAAGCAATGTTGGAATTGCTACTTTACCTATTCGCACACTGCTTTTCATAACCAGTTGCTTGCTCTTTTTGTTTTTGTTGACGAGTGTGTGATATTCTTCAAACAATTCGCTCTTTATTTCTTCCACACTGTCGAGTGAAGTAAGCGATGCGAGTAGCTTCTGCTTTTTATATAGGTCTGTACCGCCGCTCAGATAATCCTCATATTTATATCTTTTTTGAAGCACACTGCCAATAAGCGCTTTATACTTTGAGAGAAAATCTTTGCCGTCAGCACCCTTTGAATCTCGTATAAGCACTTGCGGTCTCAGGTTTACATCAACCATAAGATTATCCGGCGAGATAGAGAATTCATATTCTTCACTGAGCTTGTCAAGTTCAGCGCAGTTAGCAAGAAAGCGAAACCATTCTTCTCTTGTTTTGCTGAATATTGACGTTGCACTTTCAAACCCATTTGTTTCAAATTGCAATTTTATGCAATCATCAGCTTCTTCCAAGCAACAATCAGCGAGACCGTCAGCAGAGTATGTTAAAAATGCCCGTTTGTCTTTAGGTACTGTGAGGTCGCTGTTTTGAATACTATGTGTTATTGTAGTGTCGTTGTTGATATTAGGATTGCTATTGTTTGCCATCTGATTTTCTCCCCAATAATTTATTCAATCGCTGATAATATGTCGCCGTCGTAAATTTGCTCCGCTGAAAAAGTCATATATGCACTCACAGGTTTTTCTCTAAGCCGTGAGTGAAAGTAATCGGGAGGTTTTCCGCTTGGTAGTTTGTCACTTTCGCGTAATACTTTCAGTCCCTCGCCGATGTTCTGCTCCGAATCAATGCGAATGTCCGCTTTTCCGGTGCTTGTCTCAATTGTAACGTTAATGAACATTTGTGCCTCGCTTTCGTTGCTTTAGTATCGCGGCAAGTACAAATCCACCTACTGCGCTGAAAACAAATATTATTACTATCAGCCATGTGGGCATAAACTCTTCTTCTGCGGCCGCGCGCATACCGGAAAAGTTTGCCGGCTCTGCAAATAGTGCAAAGCTGTATGCGGCACTTGTTATTTGCTCGTATTTACTTAATAAGCCGCTGCCGTACTCCGTAAAGAGGTCAGTTAGCTTCATGTCTCTCCGTTGGGTGAAATGTTCGTTGATTGCCCGGCTGATTTCTCCTGCGCTTGGTGTCAACACTTCGACATTTCTACCTGCGGTGTGGGCTTCGCCTGTACCTGCTTCCTGTGTTATTAGTTCTATGTCTATAGGTAGGTCAACAGCACCCGCCACTGCGCCGGCGGAGAGTAATGCCATGCAGATAAGTGTTAAGATTATACGTCGAATAGTCATAGTATCACCACCAAGAGTTTTGCAAAGCCCATGTCATTTGGGGGCGTAAGCCGTGCCTATTTGGTCCACAGACACGGACTTTGCACTTTAGTTTCCGATTCTTCTCTTCTACCGCACGCCCATTTTTGAGGCAATAGTGTTGTCCAGTTCTTCTACGGCTTGCGCTGTTTGGCGGAGTTGTGTACCGAGGTCTTGCAGAAGGTTGTCCATGTTTTGGAATGCTGTGCGCCTTAAGTCTTCAAACTGCTGCCGGAAACTTTGGCTGGCGGCGCCGTCCCATTCGGCTTCGAGCTGGTTTAGGATGCCGTTCATTCTGCTCAGCAAGTCGTTAAACGCATTGCGCTGTCCATCCACATCTCCTGCTCTTGCCCGCATATCTGCGGGGGTCATACGAATTTGTCCTGCCATGATTTGTCGCTCCTTTAAGTTTATTTTGAAAGCGGGTTTATTTTCCACGCGTTTCATTTATGCGCCTTGCTTTTTTGTGTATTTGCTCATACCCTGCGGCACTTTTGGTTGGTGGAAGAATATAATGCACATTGTTGCTTCCACTGAAACAACGCCTAGCATCAGTGCAAATGCCGCCATAACCTTGCCGGATCTGTAACCTAATCTACTCAGTTTCATTTTTAGTTTCTTCATTTTATTCCATCTCCTTATATTTTTTTTTGTTTTTTGCAAAATTAGTCAACAATGATATCGCCACAGTAAGATTGCCAAGACTTAGGGAGAGCGGTATTCTTAAATCTGAAATGAACACAGATAAAACCCCGATAATAGCGGCGAAACATATAATAACGATTTTGCTTTTCCGCTTGTAGATTGCTTTTTGTTCATCTGAGATTGGCTTGTTTCTGTCTTCCGATGGAGCTAGCAGATAAACTAATGCTAAAGAGAGTGCAGAAGTAGCTACAATCAATTGTAATAATAATTCGTATGGAAAAAGCGTTAGAAGCAACAGGTATGTTCCATATATGCACATGAACAAGGTAATGCATCTGAAATGGTTTTTTGCATGGTACCCTCCGGCAACAACCCGGAGGGGGATGAATCCGAGCAAATATAGAGCTGTGTATCCCACGGTGCATGTGATAATTGCAAAGACCGCCAGTGCAAGGAAGCTGATAAAAGTGGAAATTATTACCTCAAAACTATATTCATATACTTCTCGATCATCGACAGAGATAATTTCATGGGCAATAAAAAACGATGATAGTTTCTTAGACATTTGAGCAATCATTTGTTCGCCCTCCGAGTCGTGAAACTGTAACACCGCTTTAAAATAAAGTCAACAGTTTATGCAAAAATAGCACGTCTGCTTGCGTGAACGTTAAATTTTTGTGTTTTGCAGAAGAATTTTAAGTGAAAATTTCAAGCTTTCAGAATCGTATTTAATCCGGACATCGCCGTTGTATTTTTTCGCAACGGTTTTTATCTGTTTTATCCCAAATCCATGATTTGCCATATCGGGTTTGGAAGTTCGGAAATCATCGCGCACCGAACCTGATGAGTGGTTTTCAATAAAGATCGAGATAAAATCAGATAAAGTAGATATAGTCAAAGATATATCTCTTTCTATGCCGTCATTTGACCTTAAAATCCCCTCAATTGCGTTATCGAGTGCATTGGCAACAATTCCCGCCAAATCGAAACTATCAATATTCAATGAACAGTCTATATTTATTTTACTGATAATGCGTACTCCGGACTTTTCAGCCTTGTCTATCTTCGCACCAACAATTGCATCTAACGCCGGTACTCCGGTATTTGTAATTGCAGCAGTTCTGTCAACACTCGAACTGATGCTGCTAATATGCTTCAGAGCATCCTCCACATGTCCATCCTTCAAAAAGCCTGATATGGCTATGAGAGTATTGCTAAGGTCATGGCGGACTGCCCTTATCTCGTTTTGCGCTTGGTTGAGCTTTTCATATTGCTCTATTTGGTTTTTAAGCCGCTCTTGTGCTACTTCAAACTCGCCTTTGTAAATAATCGACTGCTGTAATTTCTTAACAATGAACAGAGCTACAAACACCAACGATAAAGACACAAGAATCGAAACTATTCCAAGTGGTGATACCTGCACGCCGACGTCGTTTATCGAGTAGAATGAAACAACAAAACAAATAATAATCGATTGAATCGGCATAAGTACTGTAATCAGGTTGAATTGATTGATTGTGTCTTTTTTATATCCTCTCATGACAGCTCTGACAATAAAGGCAATAAAGAGCGCAAGAAGATTCGATGTTACAACTCCGATGAAATAGATAAAAGAATTTTCTTGCACTTGCTCAATCGGAAAGCCTAATGTGTTGATTAAAGCAGTGGCGGCAAGCAACTCCGCTATAAATAAAATTGCCAAAGCAATGAGAGGGAAAAATATTTTTGCTTTAATGCCTGAAATGTAGAAATAGCTTAAGGCAAAAAAGTTTGCAACTGATATTAACGGAAGCAACATAGTGTTTATTAGTAAGTGTGTTAATGACACATTTACCAGAGCAATAATAAATATTCCGGCTGCAATGATATATCGGTTGACTTTTTTTATGTCCCATAGTGCTTCATATAACACCATAGTGGCTGCAATACCTAATAGTGCGCCAAGAAAATCGATAAGTACTCTTTCCACTTTCACACCTTATACTTGGTTGCATACTCATTGTATGCACCTAGAAAATCCTGTTTCTTCCGAGCACTTACATTAACGACACTGCCGTTTGCCATTATAATAGTTTTTCCCTTAAACCCTGCGATTAACCCCATATTGACCAGATAACTTTTGTGGCATCTGAAAAAATCGTATGGTCTTAAAAGCCCTTCATAATGGTCGAGCTTGCCTATACATCTAAGTTCGTGGGTTTTGCCTTTAGTCACAAACACTAAATTCCGATCCTCTATCCTGACATAGATGATGTCGCCGATATTAAGCATGTGAGTATTTCCTCTCCATTTCAGCTCGACCTTAAAGTGTTGGTTGCAATGCTTGCGCAGTGCTCTCTTCAGAACCTCGTGAATATCTTTAGCTTCATAAGGCTTTGTGATGTAGTCGAACACCTCTATCTTGAAAGCATCCTGCATGAAACTTTTGTGATTAGTCACCAGAATGATTATTACATTGTGGTCATTGCTCCTGATTTTCCTACCTGCCTCAAACCCGTTGGTTTCACCCATTTCAATATCAAGAAATATGATATCAAAAGAGCTTTTGTTATGACCGGCTATCAGTGTTTTTCCACACGAAAATTCTTCAATAGACACGTCGGTAGGTAAATCGTCATATGTGCCTATTGCGTTACACATTTTCCCCCTGAACGATCTTTCATCGTCACAAACTGCAATCCTCACCGCTCCATCCCCTTTGGTCAATGTGCTATAATTATACTCTGCTCCAATAAGTTTCGCAAACGTTTTTACTAATTTCTTCATAATTATGTTCTCTTTCTTCTATTATTTCCAATACAACGGAATTTTACATTTTTTCTCATAAGCATTAACACTCTGGTGTAACAGCACTTACATCAGCATAAAAGAGCATTTAAGCACTTCTGAATAAGCCAAAATAATAGATGTATATGACTTCGCCTAAAAACGTTTTACACTTTGAAAAAGCATAGCAACGCAATTAGTCCGTGTCAATACAAGTTGTAAAAATAGCACGTGTACATGTATGAACGTAGTACATTTTAGTAAATCGTAACAGTAAAAGGGCACTTTCTTAACAGTAACTTACAAATAAAAATGGGGTAACTCCTACAAAATAAAAATGAGGTAACTAAAAAAAGTGATTGAAAAAATCATCCGAATTGTATATAATATCGAATCAACAAAGATTTAGGCTCCTTGAGGAGGATCCGGATGGGAAAAATCATTACTGTTACATCGGGAAAAGGTGGGACAGGGAAGACCACAACAGCGGCTGCATTGGCATCTTGCCTGGCGGCGTTAGAACATAAAACGCTCTGCATCGACTTTGATGCGCAGCTCAGAAATCTCGATATAGCACTTGCTATGACTGATTTTACGGTAATGGACTTCTCTGATGTGGCAAGCGGAAAATATGCACTTTCGGATGCGTGCAGCGAGTCCCCGATGATTTCCAATCTGTTTTTCTTATCAGCACCTGTCCACGAGATCCCCGAAAGAATTGACTATGAAGCAATTTCTGAAATGTTTGACAAAATTCGCAGTGAGTTTGACTATTGTATCATCGACACTCCTGCCGGAATAGGCAGAGGCTTCAGACTGGCAAACAAAAATGCAGATATGTCAATAGTTGTCACAACAGGAGATTTCTCGGCAATGAGAGATGCCTCCAGAGCGGCTGATGCGTTGCGAGAACTCGGCGTAAAACAACTCAGGCTCATTGTGAACAGAGTCATTCCAAAAAGTTTCAAGCAAATTAAAATAACGGTGGACGACATAATAGACATTACAGGCGTGAGATTACTCGCGATTGTGCCGGAAGACAGTTATGTGTTTGCAGCACTTCATGCAGGTACTCCACTAATCTTGTACAAGAAACGCAACTCCGCATATGACTTTCTCGATGCCGCAAGGCGTTTAACCGGAGAGGACATACCTCTCAAAAAGGTCAAATGAAAATACTATATAAACTTCAAAGATTTCGGCAAATATCAAAATACTATACAGGTGGTGACTCGTTTTGAATGTAGCTCTACTCGCACACGATAAAAGAAAAGAATTGATGGTTCAGTTTTGTATTGCCTATTGCGGAATACTTGCAGGACACTCTATTTGTGCTACAAATACGACAGGTAGGCTTGTCAGTGAAGCGACAGGACTTCCCATAACTTTGTATATGTCATGCAACCAAGGCGGCAGCCAACAAATCGGTTCGCGTATTCGTTACAATGAACTTGACATGGTGCTTTATTTCTGTGACCCGCAACTTGTTGAAGAATATCACGGCAGTGTTACCGACATAGCTCGGCTCTGTGATGAGAAAAATATCCCGTTTGCATCTAATGTTGCAACGGCAGAGGTACTGATTCACGGACTTCGGCGCGGCGACCTTGACTGGCGCGATATAGTAAATCCGAAGAAGTGATATTGGAGGATACCTTTCAAATGCGAAAAATAAAACCACGCACTCTATCGGGCTTTATGGAGCTTTTGCCGTCAGAGCAGGTATCATTTGATACCATGATGCAAAAGCTTCGTGATTCGTTTTCGCTTTTCGGCTTTACACCCCTTGATACGCCTTTGATGGAGGCATCGGAGATCCTTCTGGCTAAGGGCGGGGGAGAGACAGAGAAGCAGATGTATCAGCTAAGCAAGGGAGATACAGACCTTGCGCTTCGCTACGAACTCACCACTTCGCTTGCTAAATATGTGTCGCTCTATTATAACGACCTCACGTTTCCATTCAGAAGATACGAAATCGGCAAAGTCTATCGCGGCGAACGCGCACAACGTGGGCGTTTTCGTGAGTTCTATCAGGCAGATATTGACATCATAGGAGATGGAAGCCTCAACATCTTAAACGAAGCGGAAATTCCGAGCGTTATTTACAAAGCACTGACCTCGCTCGGACTGAGCAGATTTTACATCAGAATCAACAACCGCAAGGTTTTAGGTAGTTTTTATGAGATAATCGGCGCAGGTGACAAGGCGACAGAAATCATGCGCACAGTAGATAAGCTCGACAAAGTGGGTTCTGATAAGCTCTCAAAAATGTTATCTGAAAACTTAGGGCTGACAGATGCTCAGATAAGTGAGATTATCAGCTTTGTCACATACAAGGGCGATCCTTTTGAAATACTCGATAAATACAAAGGCAAAAACGAAACTTTTGACAAAGGCACAGAAGAATTGCTCACACTTAAAACACTTCTGAGCGGCTTTGGCGTGCCCGAATCTCACTATAAAATAGACCTGTCTCTTGCACGTGGGCTGGATTATTACACAGGCACGGTCTACGAAACTTATTTGACAGATTACCCCGAAGTCGGCTCTATAGGCGGCGGCGGCAGGTATGACAATCTCGCAGAATATTTCACCGACAGAAAAATGCCGGGCGTCGGTATCTCCATAGGGCTCAATCGCCTGTTCTATATCCTGCAAGAACAAAAGCTGCTCAGCGATGATTTCTACTCATCGCCCGCAGATGTTCTTATTATCCCGATGACCGACGATTTATCGCCCGCAGTAACACTTGCGACTTCAATGCGCGAAGCAGGTTTGAAAGTGCAGATTTATAATGAGGACAAAAAGTTTAAAGTCAAAGTTAGCTACGCCAATAAGTTAGACATACCTTTTGTAGCATTTCTTGGCGAGGACGAGATAAAAGGCGGCGTAATTACAGTAAAAGACATGACAAACGGACAGCAAACCACGGCATCAAGCGCAATGCTGACAGCAGGTATTTGCGATAAAATAAAAGAGTTAAATAAAAATCCACCCGTGCGATAAGGTAGGGAAAGCAGACAATAATATGAACAAAAAACACGAATTCATAAACTTCATGGCAGAAGCAGGGGTGCTTACCTTTGGTGATTTTACGACCAAGAGCGGGCGTAAGACACCATATTTTGTGAACACGGGCGGGTTCAAAACAGGAAAGCATATTTCAACACTCGGTGACTATTATGCTGAGCGCATAGTGCAGAGCGGAGAAAAATATGATGCACTCTACGGCCCTGCATACAAAGGCATAACGCTCGCAGCCGCAACAGCATCATCACTGTATCGCAATCACGGCATCGACATACCATATTTTTTCAATCGAAAAGAAGCAAAAGATCACGGCGAAGGCGGTTCGCTCGTTGGATATAAGCCAAAAGACGGAGACAGGCTTCTTATAATTGAAGATGTAGTAACAGCAGGCACAGCGGTACGCGAAAGTCTTGACCTGCTCAAGAAAATCGCCGACATCACAGTCACTGCGCTGTTTGTTTCGGTTGACAGAATGGAGCGGGGAACAGGCGAAAAATCAACGCTAGATGAGCTGAAAAATGAGTTTTCAATAAACGTATACTCAATAATAAACGCAAGAGACATAATAGATTCGCTCCCAAAAGGCGATGCGAGAATAGATAAAATGGAAGCATATTTAACAGAGTACGGTAGTTGCTCGATTTGAATAGTTATAGGAATATGGAGCAAAGTAGTAATACATGCCTGATTTTAAAGTAATAAGTGAATTTGAGCCTGCGGGGGGACAACCGGAGGCTATTGACTCGCTCTCAAACGGTTTAGTAATGGGTTTTGAAGAACAGACACTCCTTGGCGTTACAGGCTCAGGTAAGACATATACAATGGCGAAAATTATTGAGCGGGTACAAAGACCAACACTGGTGCTAGCTCACAACAAAGCCCTTGCCGCGCAACTATGCAGTGAGTTTCGGGAATTTTTTCCGAATAATGCCGTGGAATTTTTTGTCTCATACTACGACTACTACCAGCCGGAGGCATATCTCCCGCACACGGACACATACATAGAAAAAGATGCCACAATAAACGACGAAATAGAGCGGCTTCGCCACTCGGCGACATCGGCACTTTTTGAGCGCAGAGATGTCATAGTCGTGTCGTCCGTGAGCTGTATTTACGGGCTTGGAGACCCTATTGACTACAGCAGCATGGTAATCTCGCTGAGGCAAGGTATGGACTTCAGCCGTGACCAACTCCTGAAAAAACTTGTGGAAATACGATATGAGCGAAACGATATAGCCTTCGAGCGCAACGCCTTTAGGGTGAGAGGGGATACCGTTGAGATATACCCTGTATATTCGCGCGGACAAGCAATCAGAGTGGAATTTTTCGGCGACGAGATAGAGCGGATAAGCGAAGTGGATGTAGTAACCGGAAGCGTGACAAACGAAATCATGCACATAGCGGTATACCCCGCATCGCACTATGTCACAACCGAAGAGAAAATCCAAAACGCAATTGCCACGATAAAATCAGAGATGAACAGCCGTCTCGACTATTTCAATGCGGAAAATAAACTCGTAGAAGCCCAGCGATTACAGCAACGGACAATGTATGATATTGAAATGCTGACAGAACTCGGGTACTGTAACGGCATCGAAAATTATTCGCGGATAATCACAGGCAGAGATCCGGGCAGTGCGCCGCTGACTTTGCTTGACTATTTTCCCGAGGACTATTTAATGTTCATCGACGAAAGCCATGTCACGTTGCCGCAGGTCAGAGCTATGTATGCGGGCGATAAATCCAGAAAAGACAATCTTGTCGGTTACGGCTTCCGCTTGCCTTCGGCATATGACAACAGACCGCTCAACTTTGATGAATTCAACGAACGACTGGTATCGGTAGTCTACGTGTCGGCGACGCCGGGCGAATATGAGTGCTCACGCTCAAGCCAGGTTGTGGAGCAGGTTATCAGACCTACGGGACTGCTCGACCCTGAGATTTCAGTGCGTCCCGTGAGCGGCCAGATTGATGATTTGATAGGCGAAGTTAATCTCCGCTGCGAGAGAGACGAACGGGTGCTCGTAACGACTTTGACAAAAAAAATGGCGGAAGATTTAACGTCATATCTACGAACCGCGGGAATCCGTGTGAGATACTTGCACCACGATATTTCAACAACAGAGCGCATGGAGATTATCCGTGATTTGCGCCTTGGTGAGTTTGACGTGCTTGTGGGTATCAATCTGCTCCGCGAGGGCTTGGATTTACCCGAAGTCTCGCTTGTTGCGATACTCGATGCAGACAAGGAAGGTTTCCTGCGGAGCGAAACATCTCTGATTCAAACAATAGGAAGAGCGGCAAGAAATGTATCCGGGCTTGTTATAATGTATGCAGACAAGGTCACTCCTTCAATGGGCAGGGCAATGGAAAAGACTGAAAAACGCAGGGAAAAACAACATGCGTTCAACGAAGCACACGGCATTGTGCCGAAGACCATCAAAAAAGATGTGCGCGGTCTGCTTGAAATTTCAAAGAGCGACGGCTCGGCAAAAGCAGACGGCGTGAAACTTACAGGGCGCGAGCTTGAAGAGGAAGTAAGAAGGCTCGAAAAAGAAATGGCGGCAGCGGCAAAACTTCTCGAATTCGAGTACGCCGCCGCACTGCGCGACCGAATCATAGAATTACGCGGGGGTAACAAATAATTGGTTTATTCAATACTTGAATTTTTACAGGGTATTTTCGGTACGGGCGAATCTGCACGTTATCTGATTGTGTTTCTCATCTCACTGCTTCCGGGAGTTGGCGGTCCAAGCACCACAATTCCGCTAGGTGTCTTTGCACTAGGACTTCCGATAACCGCGGTAACACTTATATGTATGACAGGTAACATACTGCCTGTGCCTTTTATCATACTCTTTATTCGCAAAATTTTTGACATTATGAGAAAACTCAGCAAACGCCTGGGCGCAATCGCGGACAAGTTCGAGGAAAAGGCAAAATCAAGGGCATCGCGCCTTGAAAAAGGTGCGTTTGTAGGGCTTTTTGTGTTCGTAGCAATTCCGATACCACTACCCGGCATGGGAGCATGGACAGGTGCGCTAATAGCGGCAATTCTAAATATACGAATGAGAATAGCGCTCCCTGCAATTGCCCTCGGCGTACTTGCAGCCAGCGCAATAACAGTCGCAGCAACGCTGGGGATTATAACTTTTATGGAATGAGCTTGTAATTTATACTAAAAAAATCTTTTAGGGGAGTGATGTTGTGTATTCAGTAGGGTTTGATGTTGAGTCATATTTGAAAAAGCAGTCTGAGAAAATTCTTGAAAGAATCGAGATGTTTGAAAACAAACTCTATCTCGAGTTCGGCGGAAAATTATTCAATGACTACCATGCGGCGCGTACTTTGCCGGGCTACACGCCCGACATCAAAGTTCAGCTCCTGAAAACACTTGCAGACAAAGCAGAAATCTTAATAGTCATAAACGCATCAAACATCGAAAAAACAAAAGAAGTCGGTGACACAGGCATCTCATACGATGATGATGTACTCAGGCTTATAGACGAAATCGAAAAGCATGGACTTTTTGTCGGAAGTGTTGTAATCAGCCAATATCTTGGGCAACCTGCCGCCAACACATTTAAAGAATACCTTGAAAGCCTTGGTGTCACAGTCTACATCATGCACTACATACCCGACTCCGAATATCCTTCAAACGTGCAGCTCATTTTGAGCGACAAAGGTTATGGTAACAATGACTTTATACATACAACAAGACCTCTCGTTGTGGTTGCCGCTCCCGGACCCGGAAGCGGCAAAATGGCGACGTGCCTTTCGCAGCTTTACCATGAAAACAAGCGCGGAGTCAGAGCGGGTTATGCGAAGTTTGAGACTTTTCCCGTCTGGAATCTTCCGCTCAATCACATGGTCAATCAGGCATATGAAGCAGCAACGGCAGATTTGCACGATGTCAACATGATTGACCCGTTTCATCTTGAGGCTTACGGTGTTTCCTCCGTGAATTACAACAGAGATATTGAGGTTTTTCCTATTCTGAACGCCATGTTTAAAAGAATCTGGGGCGAAAGCCCATATCGTTCCCCGACAGACATGGGCGTAAATATGCTTGGCTTTTGCATTGATGACGAAATATGTGCAAAGGCTTCAAAACAAGAGATTATTAGAAGATATTTCAACACTCAGCTCGACTACGCCAGAGGAAAGGTACGTAAATCTGCTCTTTCAAGGCTGGAACTACTGATGAACAACTCAGGGATTTCCCCGTTTGAGCGCCCCTCGGTTTCCACTGCACTCAGAAAAGCTGAGCTTACACAAACACCGTGCGTGGCAATAGAGCTTCCCGACGGCACGCAAATAACAGGAAAAACATCATCTCTACTGGGTGCATCGTCTGCCGCTGTTCTCAACGCACTAAAACATCTCGGCGGCATAGACGACGATGTGCTTTTAATATCTCCCGTTGAGATAGAGCCTATCCAAAAACTAAAAGTCGGCTATCTGGGCAACGAAAACCCGAGACTTTACACCGACGAAGTGCTATTAGCCCTCGCTATCAACGCAGCGACAAACGAAACCGCAGAACATGTTTTGAAACAAATCCCAAAACTCCAAAACTCAGAAGCCCACTCCAGTGTAATACTAACACGTGAAGACATCTCAGTTTTTCGCCAACTGGGCATAAACATAACCTGCGAACCAATATTCCAAAACAAACGCCTATTCCAACGCAAGTGAAGAAGCAAGGGGACGGGGGTTGCTGCTTCACTCTTGTTTTAAGGCCTTAATGCCGTGATAGGCACTACAAAGATTCCGTCCGGTCTTTGGAAAGCTGCGTTAGACATTCCGCAAATTATGCACATTATTTTGGGCAAAATACCGCCGTCCGCCTGTATTGCATTTTTTATTTTTATAAGGTTCTCTGCGGCTTCATCTATAGCATTTGCACCTAGTTTGATTTCAAATGCGCACCAGCTTCCGTCGTGAAGTTCAATAACCGCATCAATCTCCCGATTTGCATAATCTTGATAATGATAGAGACTTGCGCCGAAAGACTCAGCATATATCTTTAGATCCCGCTGACACAACGCCTCAAACATGAATCCAAAAGTCGTCAAATCACCTATAAGTTTTTCAGGGGTTATCTTGAGCAATGAACAAGAAAGTGACGGGTCGGCTAAATGTCGCTTACTTGCTTTTTTTAGGCGAGTAGACGACCGAATATTAGAAGAAAACGGGGGTTGATTATCCGTAATGAACAATCTCTCGAAAATATCGAGGTAAGCGGTGACAGTGTTGCTGTCAATATCTGATTCACCGATCTCTCTTATATCGTTTCTGAGTGTGCGGTTTGTTGCAGTTGTGCTTTCGTTTCTTGCGAGTGAGCGCAGCAAAGTACGCATTTTTTTTGTGTCTCGTTTTACATCATCAAGCCGAAATACATCATCATCTAAGACTGCATTTATGTAAGCCTCCGGCAGCAAATGTGATTGCGCAGCAGGTATATCAAGAGTTGCGGGCCACCCACCCCTGACTATGAGCTGCGAGAGCCTGTTTAGGTCAACTTCTCCAATAAATGCCGGGTCAATTTTTCCGTCACAAAGTTCTTTTAAGCTGACAGTCCCGCCAGAATCTCCTGATTCAAATAGAGACATTGGGCGCATTCTGAGCTTTCCGATTCTGCCTGCTCCGCTGTGTAAAATCCCTTTACGCTTTGGTGTAGCTGAACCTGTCAGTATGAATTGACCCTTCAAAGCACGTCTGTCTACTTCATATCTGACAGCATCCCAAAGTGAAGGAACTTCCTGCCATTCGTCTATTAACCGCGGCGTTTCACCATCAAGCACCAAATCGGGAGAAAGTTCCGCAAGCCGTCTGTTTTGAAAGTTGTTTGACGGATTGCCAATCATGATTTCGCTTTCGCTGTGAAAAGATGATGTCCATGTTTTTCCGCACCACTTAGGCCCTTCAATGCATATTGCACCGAAAGTGCTGAGATATTGTTTTATTGTGTCGTCTACCACTCTTGGCATATAGCTTTTGCTGACTTTCGGGTCGCTTTTCACACCTCGCACCTCCCAGATTATTTTGCTTCATTATAATCTATTCAGTGGAATTTGTCAATTTCATTCAGTGAGATTTCGAAATTTCATTCAGCATCTGTAGCAGCACAAGAGTTTTACAAAGCCGCATTTCGATTTATCTCGCCGAGCAAAGTTAAAGGGCGGGGAGCGCGATAGTTCACAGAGTCTTAGGTGCCGGAAATCAAGAGTTTTTTTCTTCAACAACAGAAGCCCCCTTGCAACATGCACTGAAATATGTTATTCTAATGAAAAATTTTGCAGAGGTGAGCGGATTTGCTGTTTAGGCGTAATATGGAACCGAGTTGTTCTTATTGTCAACATGGAGTAGCTCTCGGCTTTGGTGAAGTCGTGTGCCGTAAGTGCGGTATCATGTCCTCGGAAGGTCGGTGCAATGCATTTCGCTATGACCCGACCAAGCGTGAACCGGAATATGCTACAGCTCCGGACACCTCAGACCTGACAGAGAGTGACTTTGCATTGACTTGATAAAATCCGCTTTCACTACTTCTCAATAAACCCCAGCTTTTTATATACCTTGCGAAGTGTCTTGTTTGCGGTATAAGATGCTTTTTCTGCGCCTTTTCTGTAGACTTCCTGCATATACGCCTTGTCTGCCAAAAGTCTCTCCGTCTCCTCGCGGATGGGACGTAGAAGCTCTACAACGGCTTCGCCGACACAGGGCTTGAACTCGCCATATCCCTTGCCCGCAAATTCATTTTCTATCTCTTCAAAACTCTTGCCTGTACAGCATGAGTAAATTTGAATGAGATTGGAGATGCCCGGCTTGTTCTCCTGATCAAAACGCACTTCCGTCTCACTATCCGTTTTTGCCCTTTTGAATGAACGCATTATATCCTCGGGCTTGTCCATTATAAGGACACACCCGCCGTCTGCAACTTCGGATTTTGACATCTTCTTCGTGGGAGTCTGCAAATCCATGATTTTTGCTCCGACTTTTGGGATATACGGTTCGGGGATTTTGAAAACATCACCAAACACGCCGTTAAAACGCACAGCTATATCACGTGTCAGCTCGACATGCTGCTTCTGGTCAGCACCAACAGGAACCAAATCAGTGCCATAGAGCAAAATGTCTGCCGCTTGCAGTGCGGGGTATGTAAAAAGCCCTGCATTTATGTTTTCTGCATTTTTAGATGATTTGTCCTTAAACTGTGTCATGCGGCTCAGTTCGCCAAACATTGTAAAGCAGTTTAGAACCCAAGCAAGCTGGGCATGGGCGGGCACATGGCTTTGAATGAACAAAGTATTCTCATCGGGGTCAATTCCGCAAGCAACAAACTGTGCAAGCTGTTCCAGTTGCAGTTTTCTAAGCTCTGCCGGCACTTGACGGGTTGTTATCGCATGCATATCCACGACCATATACAGGCACTCAAATTCGCTTGAAAGTGAAGCCCAATTCTTTAACGCTCCCAAGTAAGACCCCAGAGTGGCAGACCCACTTGGCTGTATGCCTGATAAAATTATTTTTTTGTTTTCCATTTGATAATCCTCTTTTCCTATTGTCATCCCTACCGGATTATTAACGCACTCTGCAGGGGTGACTATAAATCGCCTGCAAAATGCTGTCAAACCGCGGGCGATTAATAATCGCCCCTACGAGGCACTATGGCACTTTTCTCTTAATCCCCAGCTCATTCGCCAGTTTTTTAAATGCCGGGAGAGATTTTTCTATAGTCTGCTTCGACACGCAGTAGGCTATTCTTACATAGCCTCCGCATGTGAAAGCGCTACCGGGGACGATTAAAATGTTATACTTCACGGCAGCTTTCACAAAATCCTTGTCATCACCCGGAGTCTTTACCCATAAGTAAAATGCGCCTTTCGGGTCTACAATCTCGAAACCCAAAGCACTCAGCTCGTCATAGAGCAACACTCTGTTCGCATTATATGCCTCAATGTCGGTTTCTTGCTCTAAACATTTTGCTACAACCTTTTGAATCAGTGCGGGAGCATTTACAAAACCCAGAATGCGAGTTGCTATGCTCGCCGTTTCAAAAATCAGTTCATAGTCCTCCGCTTCGCTCGGCACAAGCACATAACCAATGCGCTGACCCGGTAGCGAGAGTGACTTTGACCAAGAATAGCAGACAATGGTGTTTTTGTAAAATTTTGTGATAAATGGAACCTCTGTATCATCGTAGACAAGTTCTCTGTAAGGCTCATCAGAGACAATATATATCGGTGAGCCGTGCTCTTTTGACTTCTCCTTGAGCAGCAGTGCCAGTTTTTTGATGGTATCTTCAGAATAAACGACTCCCGTTGGGTTGTTCGGGGTATTTACGATAACTGCTTTTGTCTTATCCGTGATTGCTCGGCGCATTGTCTCCATATTGGGCTGAAAATCCACTCGGCTTGCAGGAACCACAACAAGTTCCCCATCAAAGTTACTTACATAATTGCCATATTCGACAAAGTATGGCGAAATTACAATAACTTCATCGCCCGGATTTAAAAGAGTTTTCAAAGCAACATTCAGCCCTCCGGCTGCGCCTGCCGACATGATGATGTTTTTTTCCGAAAATGCCGTGCCATGCTTTTTGTTAAGCGATTTTGCGATTGCTTCTCTAACGGCAGGGTATCCTGCGTTGGTCATGTATCCGTGCAGAGACAGTGGATTTTCATTTTGCACTATGTCGATTATTGCTTCATTGACCGCAGACGGCGACGGTATGCTCGGGTTGCCGAGACTGAAATCAAAAACATTTTCGCGCCCATACTCCGCTGCAAGCCTGTTGCCTTCCTCAAACATCGCACGTATGACACTGTTGTTTTTCGCAAGTAATATCATTTTTTCTGAAATCATATCGCACCCCCTTTTTTTTTGCTTTTTTATATGATACTATCTTTTCTGGAAATTGTCTAGGTGCTAATCATGGGGCAGACGATGATGGGCTGTTTGCGGAGTCTTTTTTGCGAGAACGTGGCGACGATGCCGCAGATTCGCAAAAAAGCGGAGCAAATTACATATCGTCGGCTAAAATAACAAGAGGTGAAATTATGGGAATTAAAGAAACACTTGAATACATTCATGCGGTGCGTTGGCAAGGGAGTAAGCCCGGGCTTAGCCGCACGCAGGAGCTTTTGCGCAGACTCGGGAATCCTGAGAAAAAACTCAAATTCGTGCATGTCGCCGGCACAAACGGCAAAGGCTCAACCTCTGCGTGTATAGCAAATGTGCTGACCAAGGCAGACTACAAAACAGGACTGTATATCTCGCCGTATATAGTCTGTTTTAACGAGCGTATGCAGATAAATGGCGAATACATTTCTGATGAGAATCTGGAAGCGATGGTGGGCATCGTCCGTCCTCATGCTGATGCGATGGAGGACTCTCCGACTGAGTTTGAGCTTATAACTGCACTCGCCATGAATTATTTTCATAGCCAAAATTGCGACATTGTCGTTCTGGAAGTCGGCATGGGCGGGCGGCTTGACTCAACAAATGTCATAGAAACACCGGAGCTTGCCGTTATTACGGCAATTGGATATGACCATGTGAAAGAGCTCGGCCCGACAATCAGCAATATCGCCTTTGAAAAGGCGGGTATCATTAAAAGCGGCGGCGATGTTTTAGTCTACCGCGGCGAGCCTCAGGTTGAGGAAGTGTTCGAGAAAGTTGCGGCAGAGCGCGGTGCAAGGCTCACTAAAGTAGATTTTTCGAGGATTAAGCAGCAAGAATTCTCGCTGAGCGGTACGACCATAGATTTTTCACCATATGGAAAAATCAGCCTCTCCCTTGCCGGAGCTTATCAGCCAAAAAATGCGGCGGTGGCAATCACTGCGCTCGAAATGCTCAGAAATAAGGGATATAAGATTAGTGACGAAGATATAATAGCCGGCATCGGAACTGTCAAGTGGCCCGGCAGATTTGAGATTTTGGGACAAGACCCCGTGTTTATACTCGACGGCGCACACAATCCGCAAGGCGCAGAGGCCGCTATAGAAAGTCTGCGCACTTACTTTGGCGAGCGCAAGTTTATTTTTCTCATGGGTGTCATGGCGGACAAAGACCTCGACCAAATTGTATCAAAAATCGCACCGTCTGCTAAAACCTTTTTTGCCGTAAGTCCTGACTACAAACGTGCTATGGATGCACATACACTTGCCGAAAAACTTTCCAAATACGGAGTTCCCACAACAGCGTGTGAATCCGTATCGTCAGGAGTGGAAAAAGCACTGGAACTTGCAGAAGATTCCGACATCATCTGCGCACTCGGTTCGCTTTATTTTTCCGGAGAGGTCAAAGGGGCTTATTTGGAGCTGACAAAGTAGGGGTATAGCAAAGCTGCAAACATCAGGAAAAACGGGACGATGTAGGTATCGTCACCTGCGGCATCTCGGATGTCAGATATTGTGCGTTTTTTTACAAAATTATATAAATTTTTGCTAATGTATGTACAGAATATTGCCGAAAAGATATATAATTGCCGAACTTAAAAATGGTAAGTCCGATATCGCTATCCCGGATTTGTTCGGAGAATTCATGCAAATGCTGGAGCAGCGCGAAAACTCCGTGCTCATGGCACCTAAGACTCTGTGAACTATCCGCTCCCCGCCCTTTAACTTTGCTCGGCATAGATGCATAAGTAGCCTATCGCTACATACCAACACGCTTACATACCCTGAGAAGCGGACAACGCTCGCAAGCCGGGCTTCTTGCTGTGCAGACGGCTCTGCCGTGGAGTACCAGGCGGTGGCAAAAGTCGGATGATTCTTCGGGCGGCAACACTTTTTTCAGTGCAGTTTCAATCTTCACGGGGTCTTTTGTGTCCACAAAGCCTATACGATTTGATAGTCTTATACAGTGTGTGTCAACTACTACTGCGGGCTTATTATATATGTCGCCCAAAATTAGGTTGGCGGTCTTTCTGCCTACGCCCGGAAGGGTAAGCAATTCTTCCATTGTATCGGGAACCTTGCCGCCGAATTTTGCAAGTATCATAATCGCGGCTTCCACGATATCTTTTGCTTTTGTCCTGTAAAATCCGCATGGATGCACAATCTGCTCAATCTCTGAGATATCTGCTTCGGCGATAGCTTCAAGTGTCGGATACCGCTCAAACAAAATAGGCGTAACAGTGTTGACACGAGCATCTGTACACTGCGCCGCAAGTCTTGTAGCGAAAAGCAACTCGTAATCTTTTTTATACTCAAGAGCACAAATAGGCTCAGGGTAGCTCTCTTTTAACAGGTTAATAATTTCATCTGTTTCATTTTTTTTAAGCATATAAATCTCCACTACATCTGCGATTTCGACTATACTAAATAATGGACAAATTTAGTATAGCACATTTGAGGTCATGTGTGGTATACTAATTTAATCTATTTAATACCACTAGGAGGGTCAATATGATTAACGAAATGATGGCTTATATTTTGAAAAGGGATGAGGAAGTAGGCAGTGCTATTGAGCGCGAGTATGCCAGGCAACGCAAGCATATTGAACTCATCGCTTCTGAAAATATTGTGAGCCAAGCAGTCTTGATGGCAGCAGGGTCGATTCTTACAAACAAGTATGCAGAAGGGTATCCCGGCCGCCGATATTATGGAGGTTGCGAAGAGGTAGATGTTGTTGAAAATATTGCGATAGAGCGGGCAAAAAAATTATTTGGCGCGAAGTATGTAAATGTGCAATCACATTCGGGAGCTTCCGCCAATTTTGCTGCTTTTATGGTTCTCTGCAAGCCGGGTGATACCATCCTTGGAATGAATCTCGACCACGGCGGACATCTCACGCACGGAAGCAGTGCAAATTTTTCAGGTAAATACTACAATGTAGTGGACTATGGTGTTGACCCGGAGACTCAGATGATAGATTATGACGAGGTGCTTAAAAAGGCCAAAGAAACTAAGCCAAAGATGATAATTGCAGGCGCATCTGCATATCCTCGGAAAATAGACTTTGAAAAGTTTTCAAAAATCGCAAAGGAAGTCGGTGCGAGCTTACTTGTTGACATGGCTCATATCTGTGGGCTTGTTGCGGCGGGAGAACATCCTGATCCTGTGCCGTATGCCGATATTGTTACGAGTACAACTCATAAAACCCTGCGCGGAACTCGCGGCGGTATTATGATGACAAATAACGAAGATATAGCGAAGAAGATAAATTCAGCAGTTTTCCCCGGCTCACAAGGTGGCCCGCTTATGCACATCATAGCGGCAAAGGCGATTGCGTTCGGCGAAGCGCTCAAACCGGAATTTAAGTCTTACCAAAAAAAGACCCTCCAAAATGCAAAGACTTTGGCAAAGGCTCTGATGGACAGAGGTTTTGACCTTGTTTCGGGAGGCACGGACAATCACCTCATGCTGGTAGATTTACGCAAGTTTAATACAACCGGCAAAGATATGGAAGAAAACCTCGACCGTGTGCATATTGCGACGAATAAAAACAAAATTCCAAACGACCCGCAACCTGCAAAAATCACCAGTGGTTTGAGAATTGGCACTCCTGCCGTGACTACCCGAGGCTTCGGTGAGGATGAGATGAATAAAATTGCAGAATTGTTTTTACATACGGCTTCTGATTTTGATGGCAAGGCTGACTACATCCGCGGTGAGGTAGAGACACTGTGTGCCAAATATCCGCTGTATGAGTAAAGGTAAAATTTGCTTTATTGCAAAGCATTCTTTTCGGGATATTTCAGATATTGAGCCTCAGTTTTTGATAGAGCAGGGAGTTTCTTTTCTCATGCTTGACCTCGACAACACAATAGCGGCTTACAATGAGCACTCACCGGCAGAGTCCGTGAAAGAGTGGTTTGCATCACTGAGAAAGAGCGATATTAAGCCGTTTATTATTTCAAACAGCACACGCACCAAGCGAGTTGAGTCATTTGCTGAGGCACTTGACTGTGAGTTCATAATGAGAGCCGCAAAGCCGTCACCGAAGGCTCTGAAGAGAGCTATGGCTGAGAGTGGGTTTACATCGGAGCAGTCCGCTCTTGTCGGCGATCAAACGTTCACAGATGTGCTCGCCGCACGTCTCGCAGGCACAACACCTATTCTCGTGCGCCCAAGAGCTTTCACAAACCTTTTCCTCGCCCTGCGCTACTACATAGAAGTGCCAATTCGGCTGATGTGCAGAGACAAACATTAGCCGTAGGGTGAAGGCTTGCCCGTCACCTGCTACCCTTGCAAATATTTATATATTAAAGGAGCAACTCATATGAATAACATCAAAAAAATCAGAAACACAATCCCCGAACTCGGTTGTGATGCCGTATTGCTTACAAACGACATAAACAGGCTGTATGCAACCGGTTTCAAGTCAAGCGCCGGTGCTTTGATAATTACGAAAGATGAAGCTTGGTTTATAATAGACTTTCGTTATGTCGAAGCAGCACGGCAGACTGTTGCGGAAGCACAAGTTGTGCAGCTTCCGAGCGGCAAAAGTTATGGCGATATCATAGAGTCAACCATCAAAGACAATGGTATAAAATCAGTCGGGTTTGAAGATACGCTGATTCCTTTTTCTACTCATAAAGAATGGCTTGACAAGTTTGGCGCGGAGCTGATTCCTGCTCAGAAAAAGATAGACGATTTGCGCAATGTGAAGTCGCGCGCTGACATTGAGCAAATGATTAAAGCTCAGCGTATTTCTGAGAAAGCTTTTGCGGAAGTGCTTGCGCTTATCAGCACTGACATGACAGAAAAGGAGATTGCTGCAGAGCTTATCTATCGTATGCTGAAAAACGGTGCTGATGATAAAGCGTTTAATCCCATTGTTGTATCGGGCACCAAATCCAGCCGTCCGCATGGTGTTCCGGGTGATGAGAAGATTTCGGAAGGGTTTCTCACAATCGACTTTGGTGCTAATCTGGGTGGTTGGTGCAGTGATACAACAAGGACTCTTTGTGTGGGTAAGCCGGACGATGAGATGGTGAAGGTTTATGACACGGTGCTAAAGGCTCAGCTTGCAGGTATTGCGGCTGTTCACGGCGGTGTGAAGGGTGTTGATGTAGATGCCGCTGCAAGAGATGTGATACAAAATGCAGGATATGGCGATCATTTTGACCATGGTTTCAGTCATTCCATTGGTCTTGAAGTACACGAGACTCTCAAGGCTTCGCTTGTTTCAAAAGACATACTTCCCGTAGGCGCAGTAATCTCAGCCGAGCCGGGCATCTACCTCCCGGGTCGCTACGGTGTCAGAATAGAGGACACTCTATACATAACAGAAGACGGCTGCGAAAACATAACAAACCTGCCTAAGGAGCTTGTAATCCTATAGGAGGTTACAGTAGAGACCAAGCCAAAAGTGGATGATTTGTGGAGTCTTTTTTGCGAGAACAGTGGCGCAATGCTCTCTGGCTCGCAAAAAAGCGGAATAAATTATCCATTTTTGGCGGCCTGTATACAGTAACTAGGAGAAAGCGCTGACAAACTCTAAGGCAAACTCTAAACAATTTTTCCTTGCTATTATTCTGAAAATGAGATAAAATAACCACTGGCAAAGCCAAACAAGAGTAAAAGGATGTATAAATAATGATTTCTGCAGGTGATTTTAGAAATGGAGTAACCTTTGAGTGGGATGGCAAGGTTATGCAGGTGGTTGAGTTCCAGCATGTCAAACCCGGAAAGGGTGCTGCTTTTGTTAGGGCAAAAGTGAAAAATGTTATCACAGGTTCTGTGGTTGAAACCTCATTTAATCCCACAGACAAGTTTGAAAATGCATTTGTCGAGCGGCGTGACATGGAATATAGCTACAGCGACGGTGAGTTGTACTACTTCATGGATCAGGAAACTTATGAGCTTGAGCCCATTGGCAGCGATTTGCTTTCTGACAACTTCAAGTTTGTAAAAGAAAACACCGTTTGTAATGTCCACTCCTATAAGGGAAAAGTGTTTAACGTAGACCCGCCAAACTTTGTTGACCTTGTTATTACAGCCACCGACCCGGGGTTCAAGGGCGACACGGCGACGAACGTACTCAAACCTGCAACAGTGGAAACCGGTGCGGAGGTCAAAGTGCCGCTGTTTATAGAAGAAGGCGAAAAAATCCGTATAGACACCAGGTCAGGAGAGTACATGGAGCGCACAAAGAATTAAGAGAGAATTGTTGGAGGTACCTAAAAATGACAATAAAGGAAAAAATTTCTTACCTTAAAGGGCTTGCAGAAGGTATGGATGCCCAGAGTAACGAACTTGGAAAACTGGTTGTTGTTATTATAGACACACTTGTCGATATGGCAGATGAAATTGAAGAACTAAACGAAAATGCGCTTGACCTTGCGGAAGAGCTTGACGAGCTTTCCGACGATTTGGCAGATGTTGAGCTGGTTCTGGAAGAACTGGAAGACGAGCTGGACTTCGACAGTTACGACGATTTCGATAGTGACGATGATGATATGTATAATTATAGCGATGACGATGATGATGACGAGGACGGTATGTGTTGCGATATGTGCGGTGAGCAGGGCTTGTCGGTAGACATAGCCTGTCCCAAATGCGGTACAGAAATTGAACTCGACGAGTTGGACATAGAAAACGAAGCGGTCACCTGCCCCGACTGCAAAGAAAACATCGAACTGGAAATAGACGTAGTAGAAACCAACGACGATTTTTAAAGGCTGGATGTAAGGTGTGACAAAGCTATTACCGGAATGTAAAATTTTATCGCACTCATTGAAATAGTGTTGTTTCCTGCTATAATAATGCATATAGTAGAGAGCGATTTTTTTGGAGTGACAGATATGTTTGTATCAATAAATCCGGTTTATTTCACGGCATCGCTATTTTTTATTGCAGGGATGCTATATATTTACCTGATGGTTGCCACACACTTGCATTTTACGAAATCAAAGCCGCAACGAGTGTACACATGGTCAGCCGGATGCTTGGCTCTTTATGCCATTTTTTACGGACTGATGATACTTTCCGGATACGATGGCGCATTCATGACCTTCTGGGCCCTTGGGTTCCTTTTTGGCTATATGTTTTTCCCGGTCTGGTTAATATTTCTCTCAAGCATGGTCAAAATAGAAAACAAATACGCAAAACAGGCGATTAAGATTCTTCCGCTGGTCTGCAGTAACATTATTGCCGGTCTTTTTATCCTTTTCGGTGATACCGAGAGGATTTTTACGGTATTTGGCTCCGGATTTAACTATAGCGGCAATATATTCTCATTGATTATGTTTATATATGCATCGTTGCTTATAGTTATCATCTTTGCATTGCATATAAAGTGGTGGCGCGAAAGTGAGTTAAAGCGCTACAGAACCCATGCAGGGCGCATCTTTTTTATTATTGCGCTGATTACGCCTGTAGCATTTTCTGCTGACTATATAATTCCCGTTTTTACAAACAACGCAGTAATACCGCTCGGGTCGATTATGATACTAATTCCATCACTGGCAATTTTTGTCTCGGTCAGAGTTAACCAGACATTCAGCATAACCGTGCCTAACGTATCCGGATACATATTCAGAGACTCGATAATCCCGACACTTGTGCTTGACCATAAAAACAATGTCGGACTTGCAAATAAAGCGTTTAACGAATTTTACGAAGGCAATGTGATAGGCGAAAACATTGCAAAAATTGTCTCAAAAGACGAGAAAACACCGGAGCAGGAATTCTTCGCACGCAGCAAAACAAATGAACTTGTCACGGTTGAGACAAAATCGGGGATTAGAACCTGCGAAATGATGCTCTCTGTAGAGAGCGACAAGCATGACGACCCGCTCTGCAAAGTTGTTTTGCTTGAAGATGTAACCGAAAGCGAGTACAATGACAAACTGCTTGATGTTGTACATCAAGTTTCATCAATTTTGCTGGAGCCGCAAGCAAATTTCAGCGATTTTGAAACTGACCTGAATAAAGCTATGGGCATGATTGCACGTGCGGTAAAGGTCGATAGAATGTATATATGGAAGAACTACCTTGTGGAAGAGAGACTCTTTACCACGCAAATCTATGAGTGGTCAGAGCACGTTCCGCCGCAGCAAGGTAACGAGTATACAGTGAATATACCATACGATGAATCTTGCCCGTCATGGCAGGAACTGTTGCCGCGCGGTAAGTGCGTAAATGGTTTAGTCAAAGAGATGGATGAGATGGAGCAAGCGGCTTTATCCCCGCAGGGCATTATATCTCTGCTGGTTGTCCCTGTATTTTTGCACGATGAGTTCTGGGGTCTTATAGGGTTTGATGATTGCGTTAATGAAAGAATATTCACTGAAAATGAAGAGATTATCTTACGTTCAGTGAGCAAGATGCTTGCCAACGCACTGATAAGAAACAAAATGACAAATAATCTCAAAGAGACATCGGAGCAACTCGAAACGGCTCTGGATCAGGCATATGCGGCGAGCAGGGCAAAATCAGAGTTTCTTTCAAGCATGAGTCACGAGATGCGCACCCCGCTTAATGCTATTTTCGGCATGACGACACTCGGTAAAAAGGCGAAAAATTTGGAAGAAAAGAATTTTGCACTGGGTAAAATTGAAGCGGCATCGTCTCACTTGCTCGGTGTAATATCTGATGTGCTCGACATGGCAAAAATAGAGGCAAACAAGCTTGAACTGTACCCGGTTGAATACAATTTTGAAAAAATGCTCGAAAAGGTCATATCAATTGTCAATTTCCGCATCGAGGAAAAAAATCAGATATTCACATTTAATCTTGACAATAACCTGCCGCGATTTGTAATAGGTGATGACCAGAGACTTGCGCAGGTTTTGACAAATCTCTTGTCAAATGCTGTTAAGTTCACGCCCGAGGGCGGGAATATACATCTGGATACAGCTTTGTTATCGGAGGAGGGCGACATTTGCAAAATCCGCGTTGAAGTATCCGACAGTGGAATCGGCATTTCAAATGAGCAGATAAAGAAGCTGTTCAGCGCGTTTGGTCAAGCAAGCAGCGGAACAAATCGTGAATTTGGCGGAACAGGCCTGGGTCTTGTTATCTCAAAGAGTATTGTCTCGATGATGGACGGGCAAATTTCTATTGAGTCCGAAGAGGGAATAGGCACAAAGGTTATTTTTACAGCTAATGTAAAAAGGAGCTATAAGAATATGCGGTCTATGCTTGATCCGCAAGTAAACTGGAGCAATGTTAAGGTTCTGGTGGTGGATGATTCCGAGGAGACCCGAAAGAAGTTTATAGATATTTTTGCAGAAATCAACCAGCCGTGCGATGTTGCGGCAGACGGGCGGGAGGCTCTGGATTTAGTCCGTGAAAAGGGCGGTTATGATATATACTTTGTAGACTGGAAAATGCCGAATATGGATGGGCTTGAGTTTACAAAGCAGATAAAATCTACAAAAGCAAAAAATAACCCTGTTGTTATTATGGTAACGTCAGCAGACTGGAGTGATGTCAGAGAAGAGGCAGCTAAATCAGGTGTAGATATGCACATGCTAAAGCCGATATTTTCATCTTACATTATCGATTGTATGAACGTTATTTTATGCTCTCCCGAGGATGTTGATACAAGTGGGGTGGTAGAAAACGAGTTTGCAGGTAAATCATTGCTTCTTGCAGAGGATGTTGAGATAAACCGGGAAATATTCATTGCACTGCTTGAAGGCTCAGGCATAGGAATCGACTGTGCGAGAAACGGATATGAAGCTATTGATATGGTTAGCAATAATCCGGGCAAGTACGATATAGTGCTTATGGACATACAAATGCCGCAAATGGATGGGCTCAAGGCGACCGAGCATATCAGAAGCATGAATACTCCCGAGGTGGCAACGCTGCCGATAATAGCCATGACGGCGAATGTGTTCAGAGAGGACATTGAGGCATGTGAAAAGGCAGGTATGAACGCACATATAGGCAAGCCGCTCGACATAGAGAAAGTTCTGGAAGTCCTCAGAAAGTATTTGTTTAGATAGATACCGCACTGAAAAAAGAAAGCCTCCCGTGTGGAAGCTTTCTTTTAATGATTAATAATTTATTTGCTTAGCTTAATACTTGCCGAAATCGCCTAAGTCTGAATCAGAAGCTGGGGGGAGATTGGCTGCTTGCGGTGCTGCGGCTTCAGATATCGGTGCAGCAGGCAGACTTTGGAATGAGTTACCGGCATCTCTGAGCTTAAAGCGTGAAATGAGTTCTTCGAGCATTATGCTTTGACCGCTCATTTCTTCTGAAGCGGCGGCAGACTCTTCTGCAGTCGCGCTGTTTTGCTGAACAACTTGTGCAACCTGGTCAACACCTTTGTTGATTTGGTCAATACCGGCGGATTGTTCATCGGAAGACCTTGCGATATCGCCAACGAGTCTTGTGCTCTCGTCAATACCGTGTACAATCTCTTTGAGGCTCTCAGAGGTATCGTCTGCAATTTTTGAGCCGAGTTCTGCTTTTGAGATAGAATCTGCGATAAGGCTTTCTGTGTCCTTTGCAGCTTCTGCGCTCTTAGCAGCGAGGTTACGGACTTCTTCAGCAACAACAGCGAAGCCTTTACCGTGCTGACCTGCTCTTGCGGCTTCAACAGCAGCGTTGAGAGCGAGGATGTTTGTCTGGAATGCGATGTCGTCGATGGATTTGATAACCTTGCTGATGTTCTGGCTGGATTCGTTGATGTCTTTAACCGCCAGCATCATTTCATCCATTTGACCGCTACCCTTTTCGGCACTGGTCTTGATGTTTGAAGCGAGCGATGCTGCGCGTCCTGCCATTTCGGCATTATCTTTTGTCTTTTGTGCAATCTCAGAGATAGATGAGCTGAGTTGCTGGACTGATGCGGCTTGCTCTGTGCTTCCCTGTGCGAGTGATTGTGCGCCGTCAGAGATTTGTTTTGATCCACTGGAAACTTGTCCTGAGGCCTGATTGATTTCAGCAAACATATTGTTAAGGTTAGCAAGCATCTTGACAAGAGCGTTACCCATTACGTCGTCTCTTGAAACAGGGGTAAGAGTGCTTGTCAAATCGCCGTTCGCCACTGTCTCAAGTTCAGTTGCAATAGTGGTGACGAGACCTACAAAAGTGGAGGCACCTTTTATTGCTTGACCGATTTCGTCTTTGTTTTCGCCATACTTGGCGATCATGTTTTTATCAGCTTCGGTAAGCTCGATGTCACCGGTGGTACCTGCTTTGGTGAAGAAAGCAGAGAGGGTAACAAGCGGCTTGCTGATAAGTCCGGAGATGTAGAAAGCAAGGAATAGTGCAATCGCTACGGCAAGAACAAGAACAACTATGATAACAACAAGCATCAGATTGCTCAAAGTTTCGTTGGCAGATTCCAATTCACCTGATTGTTGAACTCGTATAGCAAGGATATCACTGATGTTATTTGCGACAATATCACCCGCTTCAGCCGTGACTGCAAGTATAGCCATCAGTTCATCAGTGCTGGCATCAGCACGAGCCGCATTTATGAGGTCATCCACACCGGGAGAGAAAATACCGTAGTATGCATCACCAATTGCATCGGCTGAGCGCAAGGCTTCAGGACTATGAAGATACGTTCGGAAACCCTCAAAATAATATGCGAATCGGTCTCGTCTGTCGTTAGTCTCTGTAACAAAGCCATCGATAGCGGTCTGGTCTCCTGCATTCATTGCCACGTTTCTCATTTGTACTCTGATACGTTGGAAATACTCCGAGGCATAGCCCATAAGTACGATGGGCTCAAGTTGTTCGTAGTACATTTCCGTACTACCTGCTGCGATTTGTTGCATCCCGAAGATTCCAATGACACCAACGATAGCAGTCAAAATGACTACAAGGATGAAGCTGAGTAAGAGTTTTGCGGATACTTTCATGTTTTTCATTGTGTATTCTCTCCACTTTTTAAAATAATTTGCAGGGATTTGGCGAAAACTATCAAAAAACATTCAATATAAAGGTTTTTTATAGTTATGACCTAGGATATAATACATGAAAAAAAAGCTATAGTCAAGGAAAATGTCACAAATATGTCACTTTTTCACGCGTTATTTGTAGCTCGGGCGTATTCGTTGTAAATTTATGAGATAACATAGCAATAACCGTGATGTTTATGTCCCAAACTCATATAGCTTGACACACTGAGACCGGGGCTGTAGCAAAACACTAAAAACTTGTCATTCTGAGCGTAGCGAAGAATCTTTTTGCTCAGAATGACAAATTTAGTAGCTTGATGCGCCCCGTATTTAATAATTTATTTATGCGCTGCGTTTAGTATTTTCCGAAAGTGTCAGAAGAGAAACTATTACCTTGCTGTGGGCCTTTATTTTCAGAGGATGCCGCAATTGGCTTGCTTGAAGCCGGTGGCAAACCAAAACTTTGCGAAGATGTGCTTTTCAGCTTAAAGCGGGACATAAGCTGCTCGAGCACCATAGACTGGCCGCTCATCTCCTGAGATGCTGCGGCGCTTTGCTCTGCCGTTGCACTGTTTTGCTGAACTACGTTTGCCACTTGGTCTATGCCGGTGTTGATTTGTGAAATGCCGGCAGTTTGCTCTTCCGAAGACCTGGCTATATCGCCTACAAGGCGGCTGCTCTCGCCGATACCTGCAACAATCTCACCAAGGCTTGCAGAGGTCTCGTCGGCTATCTTGGAACCGAGCTCCGCTTTTGTTATAGAGTCTGCAATCAGGCTCTCTGTATCCTTTGCAGCTTCTGCACTTTTTGCTGCGAGATTTCTGACTTCTTCCGCAACAACGGCAAAACCTTTACCGTGCTGGCCTGCTCTTGCAGCTTCGACTGCTGCGTTGAGTGCGAGGATGTTTGTCTGGAAAGCAATATCGTCAATGGACTTGATGACCTTGCCGATGTTCTGGCTGGATTCGTTGATGTCTCTGACTGCCATCATCATTTCATCCATTTGGCTACTGCCTTTTTCTGCACTGCTTTTTATTTCGTTGGCAAGTGCCGATGCTTTTTCTGCCATTATAGAATTATCTTTTGTTTTCTTTGCAATTTCTGAGATGGATGAAGAAAGCTGCTGTACGGATGCCGCTTGTTCTGTTGAGCCTTGTGCGAGCGTCTGTGAACCGTCTGCTATGTGCTTTGCACCTGTTGCGACTTGTGCCGTGGAGTCCTGGATTTCGCCGAACATACGGTTGAGGTTGTTTACCATGTCGTTGAGTGCAATATTGAGCAAATCCCTTTTTCCGCGAATGGTGATGTCATTTGTGAGATTGCCGGCGGCAACCTCTTGGAGGTCTTTAGAGACATCATTTAAACTAAGAATAACACCATGAAATGCAGTAAACAATTCTCCGGTTTCATCTTTACGGGCTGAATTTGCCAAAATTACTCGTTCTTCTTCCGCAGAGACTACAATGTCGCCCTCGGTTGAAACCAAACTCATGTATTCATTGATAACTTTGATGGGCTTGCTAATCCCTTTGGCGATAAATAATACTGCAACTACTGCTACGGCAAAACCTGCAACGCCGAAAACAATCATGAAAATAGTCATACTGCTTACTGCGGCTCTTGAAGCTTCTTCGTTAAAGCCCGCGAAAAACATACCAACGGGATTGCCATCCCAGCCGTGAAGCGGGAAATAATATGTGCTGTAATAGATGCCTTGCAGATTTGCTTCGCCCAAGAAGGGTTGGTTTTGCTCTAAAACGATAGCTGAAACATCATCGGGCGCATAGATGCCGACGGCTCTTTGTCCATGCTCGTCAAGCAGTGTTGTAGCTGCTCTCTCGTTGCCCGCAAAAATTGTAATTTCAGCATTTACTGAATCGGAAAATTGGTCTACAAACTCGTTGGTAGACATGAATATATTTACGGACATCGTGCCTATTACAACACCGTCGTCCCATATTGGAGAGAGGGCGGACATACCCATAGGCAGTACAGGAGTTGAAGAAAAATTCAGAGAACCTCGTCCGGCGAAACCGGCATCAAAAATCGGAACACCTGCCACCGAATCGCCATATCTGGGTTCGTGAGTACGCAGCATTACAGCCTGATCGGCACCAATGACAACAGCAGCATCAAAATCTAAATCGGACTTTAAAGAGTTAAGGTAGCTGATAAGCTCCAGCCGCGTCTCTTCCGCACCACTTGCATTCCAGCCGCGCAAAAGTTCTAAAACCACTTGGTTTTGAGCGAGAGCTTGAGCTACTATTCGATTTCGCTCGTGTTGGAGTTCAAGGTATGAGCGTGTTGTCCGTGCGGCGGTTTCAAGGCGCTGTTCGCCGAGTTCGTCGGCAAGACTTTGCGTGTTTAAAACCGCATACACAACCAGTATGGCCACAAGAAGCAGTATACTGGCCCCTACCGGGATGAGTATTTTGTTTTTGATGCTGTTTAACATAGCTGAATTTTCCTCCAAAAAAATAATTTTGTATGCCTCAAATTGCTTGCAACTGTAAGGCGTATTATCAAACGATAGCATAAAAGACATGGTATGTCAACAACTCGATCATAAAATGTCAAAATTAACAAAAAATAGCTCACGAATATGTCGGAGATATAAAAAACTTTTAAAAATATATGAAAATATGATGAAAGCGGAATAAATTATTCATTTTTGGCGGCCTGTGTATAGTAACTGTGTTTCGTCACAAAAACTCTTGACACATTATGTTATATGGTATATTATGTGGCGTGTTAAGTGTTTGTGCTTTACACACAGCAAGGACGGAGTGCCGGATATGGATGATGAAACTCTCTATATGACTATGCTGCTTGACTTTTATGGCGACTTGCTCACAGACAAGCAGAAAGAATACTACGACCTATATCACAACGAAGACCTGTCACTTGCAGAAATAGCAGAAAAAGTAGGCATAACACGGCAGGGAGTCTACGATATAATCGCCCGTGCCGAAAAATCGCTAACAGATATTGAGGAAAAGACGGGCTTGATAAAAAGATGGAGCGAAACCCGAGAGATGCTGCACAAAGCCGCTGAAAAAGGCGAGAGCGTTCCGGAATGTGTCAGAGGATATTTTCAATTAAAACCAGAGCAACACAAATGAGGACAAAATGGCGTTTGAGAGCTTATCAGAAAAACTAAATACCGCTTTTAAGAAGCTCAGAGGCAAAGGACGTCTCAAAGAGGCTGACATCAAGGAAGCAATGCGTGAAGTGCGCCTTGCCTTGCTTGAGGCTGATGTGGGCTTCAAAGTCGTGCGGGATTTTGTCAAAACCGTCAGTGAGCGTTCGGTAGGCAGGGATGTCCTTGAAAGCCTCACTCCTGCACAGATGGTCATAAAAATTGTAAATGAAGAGCTAGCGGCACTAATGGGCGGCGAAAACAGCAAGATAACCATTTCACCCAAGCCTCCCACCATAATTATTCTGATTGGTCTGCAAGGTGCAGGTAAGACGACAAACGGCGCAAAACTCGCCGCATTCATGAGAAAAAACAGCGGGAAAAATCCGCTACTCGTAGCCTGTGACATCTACAGACCTGCCGCGATAGAGCAGCTTAAAACCGTTGGCAAGCAACTGGATATCCCCGTTTTTGAAATGGGCAAGGAAAATCCCGTCAAGATAGCAAAAGAGTCCATTGCATACGCAAGCAAAAACGGACACGACCTCGTACTGCTGGATACTGCGGGCAGATTACATATTGACGATGCGCTGGTTGATGAGCTTAAAAAAATCAAATCCGCAGTCGGGCCCACAGAGATTCTTCTGGTTGTTGATGCAATGACAGGGCAAGATGCCGTCAATGCTGCAACTGCCTTTAACGAGTCGCTCGGAATTGATGGGGTAATTCTCACAAAGCTGGATGGAGATGCCCGCGGCGGTGCGGCTCTTTCTGTCAGGGCTGTCACAGGAAAGCCGATAAAGTTTGCGGGTACAGGTGAGAAACTTGACCAAATCGAGCCGTTTCACCCTGACCGCATGGCTTCACGTATTCTCGGCATGGGCGATGTGATGACTCTCATCGAAAAAGCAGAGGCGGCTTTTGATGAGAAAAAAGCTCAGGAAATGACAGAAAAGCTGATGAAAAACCGCTTTACTCTGTCTGATTTTTACGAACAACTGGAGCAGGTTAAGTCTATGGGTTCTCTCTCCGATATTGCCGGTATGCTTCCGGGTGTCGATTCTAAGCAGCTCTCAGGAGCATCGGTTGACGAGGGCATGATGGCAAAAATAGAGGCGATTATTCTTTCCATGACACAAAAAGAGCGTGACGACCCGTCAATTCTCAACAGCAGCCGCAAAAAGCGCATTGCAGCAGGCAGCGGAACCGCAGTTGTCGATATAAACAGGCTTTTAAAGCAATTCGAGGCAATGCAAGTGATGACAAAGCAGATGGCTAAAGGAAAAATGCCTGCCATGTTCGGAGGCGGACGAAAGAAAAAAGGTCTTTTCGGGATGTAGCACGGCAGTTAAGTAACCATCGGGAAAGATAAAATATAAAATATAACAACGAAGCAATGGAGGAAAAACAAAAATGGTAAAAATTAGACTTCGCAGGATGGGAGCAAAGAAAAACCCCTACTACAGAGTCGTTGTGGCTGACTCAAAGTCACCACGCGACGGCAGATTCATCGAAGAAATCGGCACATACGACCCACTTTCATCACCGTCAGAAATCAAAATTGACTTAGAGCGCGCCGACTATTGGGTGAAAAATGGAGCTCAGCCTACAGACACGGTTAGAGCACTGATTAAGAAAGCCGGCACGCCAACAGAAAAAGCAGAGGTTTCTACAGATGAGTGATTTGAAGGAATTATTGACATACATTGCACAAAATCTCGTCGATAATCCCGACGATGTTAGTGTTACCGAGCGTGAAGCGGATTCAGAAACAGTTTATGAGCTTCGCGTAAACTCGGCAGACATGGGAAAAGTTATCGGACGTGGCGGACGTATCGCTAAGGAAATCCGCGCTCTCATGCGGAGCGTTGCGCAACGTCACGGCAAGCGTATTAGCGTTGATATTGTGGATTAGTGCCGTTTACTATGGATGATACTTTTATTGAGACCGGTAAAGTGGTTAATACTCATGGTGTTCGTGGTGAGGTGAAAATTTTGCCTTGGGCTGATTCTCCTGAGTTTTTATTGGGTTTTGACCACTTCTACATTGAGCGGCAGAGGGTTAAGGTTCTGTCTGCGAGAGTTCATAAAGGCTCTGTAATTGCAGCCTTTGACGGCGTTGTTGGCATCGAAGCAGCTAAGTCGCTCAGAGATAAAGTTATTTGCATTAGAAAAGAAGATGCAACGCTTGACGAGGGCAGACATTTTGTGGCAGATTTAATAGGCATAACCGCTATAGATGACTCCACAGGCGAAAAACTGGGCACTATCTCCGAGATACTGCCGCTGCCGCAGGGTAGTGTTTACGTTATCCGCGGAGAACGTGAAATTCTAGTACCTGCCGTACCCGAATTTATCATTGAGACAAACATAAAAAGCGGCTATGTAAAGATAAGGCTGCTGGAGGGTCTGTAAGACAGACGTGACATACATGAGAATTGACATTATGACACTGTTTCCCGATGTCGTAGGCGATATGCTCTGCGAAAGCATACTCGGCAGAGGGCAAGAGCGTGGATTTATCCGCATAGAGTGCCATCAAATCCGTGATTTTACAAAAAACAAGCAAAGACAGGTAGACGATTACCCGTATGGCGGCGGTCGTGGCTGTGTCATGCTCGCTCAGCCGCTCTACGATTGCTGGAAGTTTATCTGCGATGAGGCGGGTAAACAGGTTCACACCATTTTTCTCTCACCCTGCGGTAAGGTGTTCCGGCAGGATGATGCCCGCCGCCTGCAAAGCGAGTTTGACAGGCTCATCTTGGTCTGCGGCAGATACGAGGGAGTCGATGAGCGGTTTATAGAGGAATGTGTAGACGAAGAGATTTCTATTGGCGACTATGTGTTGACAGGCGGTGAGATTCCTGCGATGGTGCTCGCCGATGCGGTGTGTAGGCTTGTCCCCGGTGTTTTACCCGATGAGGAATGTTTCACTGACGAAAGTCATTGGAACGGTTTGCTTGAATATCCGCAGTATACTCGTCCCGAGGTCTGGAGAGACAGAGCAGTCCCCGGGGTGTTGCTTTCAGGGCACCATGAGAATATAGCAAACTGGCGCCGTGAGCAGTCGCTGGAGAGGACTGGTTTGCGAAGACCTGATATGGGGCAATAGCCAACAACCTCCACATGGAACTTTTGCGAAACAATTTCGTCTTAGTCTTATACTGCTTAAATTGGAGGATGGTAAAATGAAGAAGTTTATATTTGTTGTAATTTGCGTAATTGTGTTTGCGTCGGCACTTACAGGATGTGCTGCTGCGGACAATTCAGCACCGGCTTCAGCACCGGCTGATGCGTGGGCCATTGAGGATCGAGCTGAATTCGGAATTGCCGCTCCTGCTGCTCCCCAATCTACGCCTATGCCTGCTATGGCAATGCCTGAGGAAGAAGTGTGGGTTGAGCATGCCATGGATGATATGGATGCTGTGGCTTATGGTGTGGCGAGGGATGGCGTCGGCACCTCGGGAATTTTGTCCGTAGCCGCTCCTGCTGCTTCAAGCATGGCAGAGCATATTATTTACACTGTGAGCGCAGACATTGAGACTGTAAACTTTGAAGAGAGCGTTGCTATGGTACACACTCTTATGCAGCGTTACGGGGCGTTTGTAGAGGGCTCAAGTATCAGCGGGATTAACCACGCAGCACAGGTTCACGGCTGGCCGACTTTCCGCAACGCATGGTTCACTATACGTGTTCCTGTGGGCAATCTCAATGCCATGTCGTCAAGCTTGGAGCAAATAGGCAATGTTACCCACTTGGGCAATCATGCTATGAACATCACTTCGCAGTTTATTGACACACAATCGCGCTTAAACTCGCTCGCTATTCAAGAAGAACGTCTGCTTGATATGCTCCGGGTGGCAGAGGATGTCCCCGACTTGATTGCCATCGAAGAGCGGCTGGGTGATGTCCGTCATCAAATCGAATCGCTCACAACCACCATAAACAACTGGCAAAGTCAGATAAATTTCAGTACGGTCAATCTCAATATTAATGAAGTTGAGGTATTTACAGAGCAGCCGCTGATCCACCGCACATATTGGGAACGCATAGGCGATGGTTTTGTGGCAACGCTCCGCGGCATTGGTAATTTCTTCATGAGTCTATTTATGTGGATAATCGTATCAGCTCCTGTACTGCTCATCCTCGGAGTTATTGCAGTTGTCGTGGTTATAATTGTCAAGCGAAGTATCCGCGCAAGCAAAAACAAAAGGATGCAAGCAGCAATCACCTACACCCCACCACCTCCGCCACCGACTTCACCGTCCCCACCATCTGCGAAGTGATTAATGCTGTGCCGAATTAGATATCACTGACTAGCATCTATCTCACATAATGCGGCGGCGAGGCGGGTTAATCCTTCTTTGCTGTCGCATATGCTTGTCATGGCTATGGTGTATTCCTCTGTGGCTTTTTCGAGTTCAATACTATATTTTTCTCTGAAAGTGCTCATCAGCTCTTTGCCGCATAGTGCGGCATTTTTTGTTACTATAACAATTTTTCCTAAATCTAGGTCAAAAAACTCAGGGCTATTTCCGCGCAAAATTGTCAGATTTCTCAAATTTCGTACACTCGCGTAAAAATCGGAAAGGTTCTTTTCGTATTCATCGAACAGCCTTTTGCTGTCACTTTTTAATAAGCGCAGACAATAGTCGATAGATGCCATCAAAACATATGACGGGCTGCTGGTTTGCAGTATGTAGAGCATCTTCTTTGTCTGTGCCATATCCGCACGGTCACTGCATATATGCAATAGTGAACACTGCGTTAATGCGGGCAGTGTTTTGTGGAGGCTCATCACAACAATGTCTGCTCCCTGTGTAATGGGGTTTTTGGGAAACTTTTCAGAAAACCCCAGGTGCGCCCCGTGTGCCGAGTCAACAAGCAGGAGTGCGCCTTGCTTGTGAGTTATGTCGGCTATTGTCTCAATATCGCTGACGACTCCTTCATAGCTCGGCGAAGTTATGACCACGAGTTTGATGCTCCGGTTTTCTTCCAGAGCCTGCTCTACCACTCGCGGAGATATGCTGCACGGCACTCCCGTATCGGGGTCTGTTTTCGGTGTGGCATAGGTTATATTCAGCCCGAACAGCTCTGCGGCGTTGGAAATAGACCAGTGGCAGCCGTGTGTTGCAAGTATAGTGTCGCCGCATTTTGTGTGTGCTCCTATGCCCGCCAGTATGCCGACTGTTGAGCCGTTTACGAGCAAAAATGCTTGCTTGCTATGGTAGATTTCGGCAGCGAGCTTTGCGGTTTCAAGCAAGTCGCCTTGCGGGTCTTTAAGGTCGTCGAAATCACTAATCTCTGTTATATCAAAGCTCAGCGGAAAACCACCCGGCAACAACTCCGCGTTTCGCTTATGCCCCGGCATATGCATGGGATACACATCACTCTTTGCATATTTTTCCAGTTTTTCGTAAAGCATAGTTTCACACTCAATATTTTTTCAAGACATCGTGGTGTCCGACATCTATCAGAGCAATAAGCTTATCACCTTCATAATACCAAATAATCCTAACATCCATGTTGGCACTTGATTCAAAAAGCCTGTCCGTGCCTTGAATACGTTTTGTTCGCAGAGAGGGATGGGTCGGATTCTTAGATAACAAAACCAATTTTCCCGCAACTTGTTTCTTTTCGGGCGCACTAAGTTTCTTGTAATGTTTTTTGAATTTGGCAGAGTAGGTAAACTCAAAACTCATTGCTCATCACCCTCAAGGGATTCAATCAAATCATCCACGTTATCAAAGACAGGTTGTCGCCCTTCCGCCACTGCCTTTTTGATGCTTTTTACATCAGCCAGTATTTTGTCAACATAGCCTTTTGGATACACCGCGACAGGCATGATACATATCATTCCATTATCTTCAAATATTTCCAGTTTGTCGCCCTTTGACAGTCCCAGCATGTCTATAAGTGGTTTGGGTATAGTTATTTGGGATTTGGATCTTAATTCGGCTATCATAATAATGACCATTCCTTTCAAAAATCTTCATGCACAAAACGACTCATGAAAGTAATGGTCATTAACGTGCATCATTTGCGGCTTAGCGCAGGACCTCCTGCGAGTAAGAATTTCCAACTATCTTACTTTCATTATACCCATTTTACCTGCGTAAATCAATGCTTTGACAAAAAAGATTTTTGTAGCCGCCTATAGCTTGTTACTGTTCACACTGCGCCGGAAAACGCCTCAATTACCTGTCATTCTGCGCGTAGTCGCAGAATCCATTGAGGAAATAGAACATAATTGAAACAATTTGAGCGATTTTGAAGGACTGGGTACTGGATTCTGCGACTTACGCGCAGAATGACGAAGGGTTTGAGGTTGACCGTGAACAGTAACTATAGTTTCACACTCCGTCAGCCCACATAGTGTTGGGCTTGTGCTTCCCATAGCTTGTTGTAGAGTCCGTCTTCCTCGGCTAACAGCTCTTCGTGTTCGCCGCGTTGTATGAGTTTGCCGTGCTCGAAAACAGCTATGTCATGGCAGAAGCGGCATGATGACAGGCGGTGGGAGATGAAAACCGCAGTCTTGTCGCCTATGGTTTCGTCAAATGTGGTATAGACATCGTACTCTGCGATAGGGTCGAGCGCGGCTGTCGGCTCGTCAAGTATAACAAACGGAGCATCGCGGTAGAGTGCCCTTGCGAGGGCTATTTTTTGAGCCTCGCCGCCTGAAACCTGTATTCCATCCTCGTCATATTTCTTGTAGAGAATAGTGTCAAGCCCACTCGGCATAGATTCTCGCCGCTCGGAGAATCCTGCGCCGTCAAGGCAGTTCTCGACACGATCTTTGTCGTAATCCGCGCCGACCGCGACGTTTGTGCCAAGCTCGAAGGGGAAGAGGCAGAAATCTTGGAAAACAACCGAGAATAGAGCCGTATATTCCGCATAGTCATATTCCTTTATGTTGATGCCATCAAGCAGTATCTCGCCCTCTGTCGGGTCATATAAACGGCAGAGCAGTTTTATCATCGTCGTCTTGCCACTGCCGTTTTGTCCCACGACGGCAAGGCGCTTGCCCACATTAAAAACTAAATTGAGATCCCGCAGTGCATAGTCCTCTGCTCCCGGGTAACGGAAAGAAACGCCGCGAAATTCAAATTTATATTGATGCTCCTGCGGTGGTGGGACAGGCTTGTTGCCTTTCACGAGCAAATCCGGCAGCGAGAGAAATTCTTGCATAGGCTTAAGGAAGGCCGCATTGTTAAAAAGTTGCCCGAGACTCATTATCAGGCTGCCGATAGACATGGCGAAGATAGTCACTGCGCCAACGCTTTGCACTATGCCGCCCAGTGTTGCAGTGCCGCCCAGTGCGCTGTATCCGGCTATCAGATAATACCCGCCGCTGAGAACAGCGAGCAGTCCCAGCATTACGCCGTTCGTGCGCCCCATGAAATAAAAGTATGGAATCCACTGGCTTAAATCAAAGCTACTTTTGAAAATCCCCATCAAAGAGTCGCGTTGATTGTAAAGCCTTATGTCCTTTGCTGCCTCATCGGCTCCGACATACTTGTTGTAAAAGCGGGCGGCTGTGTTTGCTTTTGCGTTTTCCTTATATATTTTGCTGAGCATGAGCTGCAAGCGAACCTGTAGCCGCAGTATAAACCAGATACCTACCACGAAGAAGCCAAACAACGCCCACACAGGCCAGCGCACCTCACCGTGAATTTGCATCGCAAAGGGTCCCTGGAGCAGCATCCACGCAAATATCATTGAAAAAAGATTTTGAGCGATACTCGGTGATATGCTGTAGACATTGAGCAGACCGAGTCCGTTGCCGCGCATTTGTGTGTCCATGCGTGCCAGTATTTCACTGATACTGCTGTCCTCTGCATGGGCAAAATCCATTTTTGCAAAACGCTCGCCTTTCATCATCCGTATCCTTTGATACAGCATTTCCCAACGTGCGGTTGTCTCGACTTCGCGGGTCAAAAAAGCACGTATTATCGACATAAGAAATGTCGCGCCCACGGTGATAGACACATATAGGATAATTGCCTGCACATCGCGCCCGCCGCTTAGTTCATCCAGTATACGCGCTGAGAAAAATAGTACTACCAAAGGTTGCGCAGATATGAGCAACGCCTGGAAAATCATCAGTGGTATATATGACGGGGTCATCTTTGCACACAGCTTGTAGCCGTAGCCAAACAGTCCAAGTTTTTCGCCAAACGGGATTTTTTCATTACTATCAGTCATTTTTTGTTACCTCTTCGCTTTATCTGCTACACTGCCTGTGACGTTTTAAGTCCGTTGCCGTTTCCGAAATCGTTGTCCTCTTGGTAGTAACTGGCTTGTACATCGAACATATTTGCATATGTCCCGCCCAGTGCCATCAACTCATCATGTGAGCCTTGCTCGGCGATGACATTTCCGTCAATCAGCAATATGCGGTCGCAAAACCGTGTGCTTGCAAGGCGATGTGAAATATATACAGATGTTTTACCCTCGGTCAGTTCGGCGTATTTTTGATAGACCTCGTTTTCCGCAATCGGGTCAAGTGCGGCAGTCGGCTCATCAAGCACTATCACGGGCGCATCTTTATATAGTGCCCGCGCCATAGCGAGCTTTTGCTTTTCACCGCCCGATAGCTCCACCGCATCGGGTTCAACTTCGCGCACAAGGAGTGTATTTTCTCTACCGGGCAGGGTTTTGACTTTTTCATAGAGACCGGTAAGCTTTAGGCATTTGAGCACGGCTTCCGTGTCGGTTGATTCGGGTGGCTCTTGCGATATGTTCTCGGCTATAGTGGTTGAAAGCATGTGTATATCCTGAAATACAGCGGAAAACAGCGTGTAGTATTCATCTCTGTTGTACTCGGAGACTGATTTTCCATTTAGCGACACAGTCCCTTCTGTCGGCGTGTACAGTCCGCAAATCAGCTTGACCAAGGTTGTCTTACCTGCGCCGTTGGCACCGACTATGGCGATTCGCTCGCCTGAGCGAATATTGAGATTTATGCCCGTAAGTGTCGGTTTTTCGGCTTTAGGATAAGTATATCCGACACCGCTCAGTTCAATAGACGGCGGAAGGTCTTTGCCTTCGGGCAGTGGGATTCCCTTGCCTGTATTCATGCGGTCGGGATAGTTTATCATATCGGAAATATCGTTTCTCTCAATACAGGCACGGCTCAAATCGGCTGAGGCAGTCAAGATGCCTGTAATCCAGGTGGCAAGTCCACCGATGGCAGCAAAAACCAGCACGAAATCACCCAGAGTCATGTTGTCATTAAGTACGAGCCAGATGAGAAACGCATAAGCTGCCCCATCACGCAGGAGTATCATAAGTGCATCGGTTATTTGTGAGTGCATATCACGGCTGATGAGCTTGCGCTCGGCTTTCCTTGCCGCTCGAAACTGTTTGTCGTAAAACGTGCAAAGCCAATCAAGCGCACCGTAAAGCCGTATATCCTTTGCAGCTTCGGGGTCACGCATTGTATCGCCCAGTGCATTAATTTTTTTATAGAGTTTGCTTCGCTCGTCGCGGGTGTCTCTGAGATAGTTTCTGGCACGTCTGAGCATCAGCCAGTTGATTGCGGCAGTGACGGCAAGGACTGCGAGAATGAGTGGGTGGACAATGACGATTACGCTTGCATACAGCAAAAAACCAAAAATGTTGGACAGAAGTTCCACAAGTGTCCGGGGAACATTCATTGCAGGGGCATGATTGGAGTGTGCCGCTTTGTCCGCCTTGTCCTCAACTTCCTTGTAGTCAGGGCTTTCCATCAGTTCAAAATCCATTTTCATCCATCGCACAATCTGCTTGAAAAAGGTCAGCCCGATTCCCACCGTGCCTATTGCATTGTCGGTGATGGAGTCAGTGAATGATTTGACGTAGTTTACTAAAACGAGAAGGAGTGCCATGCCGCCCACTGTGATGAAAAACGTCATAGGCTCGACTTGCGCCGTGATTTGGTCGATGACGAGCTTTGGCATAAAAATGCCGAGGTACGGCAACGCCACACGCATGACTACAGCCAAACCGCAGAAAATAAGCAGGATTTTACGCTCTTGCCAATACAGCGAAAGCGCATCTCGGATGCCTGTCATCAAGTACCCGCGCCGGGGTGTGTCTTTTACTTTTTCCACTACTTTTCCCTCCAAGATTCACGGGCCACAAAGAATTGCGCCCACACAGATAACAGTCATTTTTACAGACTATTTGACATTGCAAATCACAAGTGCACGTAATACTATACCATTACATTGAACTTGTCTATTACTTTTTGGTATAAGGGATGATATTTTCGGTAAGAGGTACGTTTTCTGCACCTAAGCGGTTGCTTAGGCGGAAATTTTACAGATACCATGTGACCTGTGGCTTACCTCAGCACCTCAATAATATCTGTTGCTTTTGGTGGGCAGCCCGGGACGTTTTTTGTAAAGCCTTTTGCGCATACGCCTATGCCTATGCCGTTTCCGGATTTTCCTGTAAATCCTTGCCCAATGTGAATTTTTCCGTCTGCTTTCACTCTGCCGTGAAGCCTGTGAATTGCGTGGATTAAAGTCGAATAACACGCACTGCATGCTGCATCTTCGTTTATTAGATTGCGATACCTGTTTGCTGCGGGCATTGCAGAAGCATTTATTTTCGGCTTATTTTCTGTGCCTTGCTCTAAAACCTTTATATCAGGCGTGTAGAGTTTTCCGACACCGAGCTTTTCTCCAAAACTCAGGTATCGGATATCATGCGGCATATAGCCAATCAGTTCTGCGCAGTAGGAGTCAACCATGAGCGGGTCGCGCCCTGCTATGATTCTGTTTGCTGTCACGGGATTGCCGCCTTCTTCAAATGTCAAATCCCCGCATATTCCGTCAACGACACAATATCCCGTTTTGACAAGCATATTAAGTACAGCCACAGGCTCATGAATCCCGAGAGTGTGAAATCGCCTTTTCTCGCTATCGGGTATACAGCCTTTTAGGTTTTTCATGTTACATGTGAGCCGTGTCTGACAGTGTGCTTTCAGTACAGGCAAGTTTATCAGAAAATCGGTGTCAAGTGCCTCTTTGCATACCGCTATGTCATATCCGCTGTGGTGGAGTTTGCGGACAGTGTCTGATTTTAGGTCGATGAGAGGTATATTATATTTGCGTGAGAGTTCTTCGTATCCGCAGTATTTAAACGCTCTTTTCGTACTGTCTCCGACCCAAGAGCTTTCGATTATCCTTATGTTTTTGACTCCAAATTCACGCAAATAGAGGATTACACCTTCGGTGACTTCCGGATGTGTCACCGCACCGTTCGATGCAGGACCCGGCACAACCAGGTTTGGCTTAAGCGCGACGTTATGTTCAGCACTCAGGTACTTGGAAATGTCTGAGAGAACAAGTGTGTCATACGCAGTTTTGGTGATATCACTGCCATAAGAAATATAAATCATAAAAGCTAACCTCATCTGCGGGAATAAGCGCACCGCGTACTATTTACCCGAGCCAGACAGCGGCGTACCAGTTCTGATCTTCGTCTTTGCTGCGCAGGGCTTTTAGCGGGAGACCCAGCTTGTGTACTGTTTTAAATACGTCTATGCCTACGCTGTGAAACGCGGGTCGAGCTGATGCCACATTTCTGCAAGGCTCTCCGATGCTGCCGGCGCATTCGACACACAGGGCGCAGTCCGACATGGAAAAGGAGAGGGCATCGCCGTCCAAGTATGCCTCGTTTTCAACAGCCAATGAGGCGTTTTGTGTAGTTTTTTTATCATTTGCATGAATAATCAGAACAGTCTTGTATTTTTTGAGTAGTTTTTCCCATTCGTCAAGGGGCAAAAAGCCCGCACGGGAGGGGCAGGTACATCCTTTGCCCCAATCGCCGCACCCGAACATACATTTTAATATGGTTCTGCCGTCAAACACAATATCCTCAGGTGTGACAGCCGTAACATTGAGAGCACCGTGAGACCTTGCGAGCGTGATGTATTTATCAATATTTTGCATAGTATTATTATCCGCTAACCTTTCCTACAGGGTTGACATATACTGTATACTCCTCATATCCATCCAGACCCAGTGCTTCATCGCATAGCTTCTGGTCATATGCCGCCATGTTGCAACTGCCGAGCCCCAAAGCTGCGGCGGAGAGCATCAGGTTTTGACCGACATGACCGAGATCAATCAAAGCGACACGGTGCGACAGGGTTGAGTACCGCCACTCGGCACGATAAGCTACACAAGAATAAATTATGACAATAGGCGCAGTAACAGCCCATTTTTGCCCGACTACCATGTCTGAAATATGCTGCTGATTATTTTCAAATTCGGAGACAAATTCTATAGACACGCGCTTTTCTCCCACATGTTCAAGCGGTAGATAACGATATACCCCCGGACTCAAATCCTCAACATTTTGCACTACTACATAAGTCTCGAAAGGATGCCTTGCACCGCCGCTCGGAACAGGGCGAAATGTGGCATAATTCCTGCCTCGTATTTTGTCGATGCCCTGAGTGCTCCAAAGCATAAAAGCAAGCTGACTCTGTGTCATCGGGACATCTGCATCATACTTGCGCTCGCTACGGCGAAGGTCAAGGAGTTCCATGTAATTACTGTTTACAATCACATCTTCAAAATTGTTTTTCAGCTCAATAACGGTCCCCACAGTCGGGTGTCCCAATGGGGGTTGAGGAAGCTTTTTTTCCTGGTCACTGGTTGACATATATTTGCTAAAGTCAGGACATTTCATAAAATTGCGGTTCGCTTCTATTGTTTCCCACAAACCTTCATTACGCGTTTCGTTACTCATCACATACCTCCGCTTTAAATTTTACTCACGCATAATATCATATTTCTTTAGAAAATACCAAATTTTTATGATATTTTATTCCATTTTTTGAAAAAAACCTGAAACTTAATTAATATTTATAACAAACTTAATATATATGAAATAATAAAGCTGGAGTGCTTAACATGTATTTGCTATATTATATTTGCAGGGTCGCGATATTCATTTTTCATTTTAATCCTCTAATCATAATGTGCAAAGGGAAGCCAAGAGCTTCCCTTTGCGCATTGTGTGCAAGGGGGAGTTATCGACCTCATTAAATAATAGCTGAAAAGCAATTGTTGAGTGTGGGTAGTAACCAAAATTCTTGAATAAAGGCCGCCGCTCATGTATAATCATAGCGATGGTCATTTGTTGTGTATACCAGAGTGAGGCATTATGAATAAAATGCTAAGATGCTTTGTTTTTAGTAATGATGAGCCAATGGAGGCTACAATATGAGTTACATGGAAAAACTAAACGAGTATAGAGAAGGCAATCGCCTCGAAGCAAAGCTGGCTGCCGGTGGTCTGCCGGATAGCCTTTGGGCAACATACAGCGCATTTGCTAATACCGACGGTGGAGTGATTCTGCTTGGAGTTGCCGAAAATGATGACAAGTCGCTTAGTTTTACCGGACTTAAGAAGAATCCCGAAGACTTGCTTGTAGACTTTTGGAGCACTATTAACAACAAGAATAAAGTAAACGTCAACATTTTATTTGACAGAAATGTTCAAATTGCAGAAGTAGATGGAAGAAAAATCATAGTAATTGAGGTACCTCGTGCAGAGAGAAGCGATAAGCCGGTATTCTTAAATGAAAAACCATTCGCAGAGACTTATCGGAGAAATGGTGAAGGTGATTTTAGGTGTAGTGAGAAACTTGTGAAAGCTATGCTTCGTGATGGCAGTGACAGTACACAAGATATGCACACACTAAATGAAATGTCATTCAATGTGTTCAACTTTGAAAGTGTGCAGGGGTTTCGTAATCGCATGAGACACACACGACCGGGGCATGTATGGGAGGAACTGGAAAACATTCAATTTTTACATAAGTTAGGCGCAGTGGGTAGGGGAGAAAGTGATGAACTTCATCCTACTGCGGCAGGCTTGTTGATGTTTGGCTTTGAGTATGAAATCATGCGTGAATATCCCGAATATTTTCTTGATTATCAAGAATCATATGATGCGACAAAGACATGGACAGACAGGTTCTGCTCATCTGACGGAGAGTGGAGCGGGAATGTCTACGATTTTTTCTTTAAGACTTATAACAAAATAATTTTAAACCCAAAAATAAAGATTCCTTTTAAAATGGAGGGAATATATAGGGTCGATGACACGCACATTCATAAGGCAATCCGTGAAGCACTTGTAAATTGCCTGTCAAACGCCGATTATTATGGAGAAAGAGGTCTTATAGTCAGAAACAAGAGTGATGAACTTGTTTTTGAAAATCCCGGAGGATTTCGCATAAGCCTTGATGAAGCAAAAAGCGGCGGAACTTCGGCACCGCGAAATTCTGTGATTTTGAAAATGTTTAATCTGCTGGATATAGGAGAGCGAACGGGGAGTGGAATTCCGCGAATAACTGAGAGTTGGAGAGAAGAATTCTCAATAGTTCCGAAGTACACGGTGCAGTATAACCCCGATAGAGCAATCCTTACAATGCAACTGCCAAATATGGAAAGTGGCACTGTAAACGAAGAAAGTGGCACTGTAAACGAAGAAAGTGGCACTGTAAACGAAGAAAGTGGCACTGTAAACGATGCAAATGGCACTGTAAACGAGGAAAGTGGCACTGTAAACGAGGAAAGTGGCACTGTAAACGAAGAAAGTGGCACTCTAAACACCGCTCAAATATTGCGGTTGTTGTCAGAAAGTCCAAATGCAACATATGATGACATAGTAAAAAGTTTGGGTTTAAAAAAGCGGACAGTAGCACGCGAAATTAAGATGCTTCGAGATAATGGCAACATAAAACGCGTAGGTTCAGATAAAACCGGATACTGGGAAGTTATCGAATGAGAAAAATAAAGATTGGATGCTTGAGGGAATAATGACACTTGCATACCGGGATGCTGGAAAATGCAAATTTCTCAATTTGACACCCGACACTTTATTGTGATATAATTCACCGCAACAAAACAGTGGACGGAGTTGCTGTGGGTGGAGGGTGTAGAGGTGAGAAAACACCAGCAAAGACAGATACTTGAACTACTTAAAACTATAGAGAGTGCGCAAGCTGAAAGCTTGTTTGCCGACTGCCAGGATGGAGCTATTGCAGTTGGTGAATTTATTGAGGATTTAGTAGGAGAGGGAACGGAGACGGTTTCTCTCCTTGAAGAATATTGCGAGCTGGTTTTTAAGGCACATAACGGAGAAATAGGCGATAAGCCACTCAAAAGACAGCTTGTAAAAATAAGAAATTCGGTCAACTTTGAGCTAAAACCCGATAAGATTGAAATGGCGTTTTTGAGCTACAAAGCAAGCATGAGCGACAGCCTTGAATCCATTTATCTGGCAGCGAAAGAAGACCCAAACTGCGATGCATACTGGATACCGATACCCTACGACTCCAGAAATCCTGACGGCACGGTAAAAGAGCACTTCTTTGAGGGCGCAGACTGCTACCCGGACTACATAGAATGCATAGACTGGCAGAAATACGACATAGAAGAGCGGCGCCCTGATGCGATATTCACATTTGCGCCGTATGACGGCTATAACTACGTATCACGGGTACATCCTGATTTTTACTGCGAACGTCTGAAAAATCTGACTGATTGTCTGGTATATGTTCCTTATTTTGTGTCGACTACACATATTGAGGGGCATTTTGCCACGTTGCAGGGCTGTATTCATGCCGATAAAGTTATAGTGCAGTCTGAAGAGCTAAGAAAGATTTACATAGATGAATATAAAAAAGCGTTCGGAAACGAGCTGGGCAAACCGGAAGATAAATTTATTGCGCTCGGAAGCCCTAAGTTTGATAAAGTTATTAACACAAAACGCGAAGACTGCATGCTGCCGGACAAGTGGAAAAAGTTAATATGCGGAAAGAAAGTTATTTTGTATAACACAAGCATCGGAGCTATTTTAACGGGCGGAGAACAGTATTTAGTAAAGCTGCGCAGTGTGCTTGAGGCATTTAATAAAAGCGATGAGCTAGTTTTATGGTGGCGCCCGCACCCACTCAGCGAGAGCACATACAGGTCAATGCGTGCGACGATGGCGGATGAGTATCTCAGGATTGTGGGAGAATACAAATCGGCAGGATTTGGTATCTACGATGACACACCCGATTTGCACAGGTCTATCGCTTGCACTGATGCATACTACGGAGACTGGAGCTCACTGGTGCCAATGTATCAGGCGACCGGGAAGCCTATAGTTTATCAGGATATCAGTGCAGCGGGAGACATTGCCTTGCGATTTGCCGAATTTGCGGTAGACGATGATGGTAACTGCTGGGGCTTTGACTCACTTGAAGATGGGCTGTTCAAGTTAGATTTTGAAAACAATACGGCGTTACTTGCTGCTCAAAGTGGCTCCATACCTACATTCATGGGGAAAAAATATTATCGCTCAACTCACCGCTATATCGGAATATCCGGTGCGGGCAACAATGTTTATTGTTTTCCTCATTTTTTGAAAGAAATATTTGTTTATAATCGCAGGAATAAATCAACCGAGAAAATTCCGCTAAGTTGCGACTATCTTCTGACACCTGAGTCCGACGGGTTTGCGCTCCGATACACGGTGAAGTATAAGGGGTATATTTACTGTTTCGGATATTTCTCGAAAGCTGTTGTAGCTTTAAACACTACTACACATGATGTGCTGTATGATGAAGTGCTTTTTGAAAAAATTGGATTATTAACCGACACGGGTGATCGGGCGAAATATCCGGTTTATATAAGCGACTGCTCTGAAGATGGGAAAATAAACCTCATTATGAGAAATTGCCCGCACTTAATCAGATACACATTACATACTCAAAATGTAGAGTATATTGCATCTAACCAAGCGTTGTCACACTGTTTATGTGCCGATTTTGATGGAGAGTTCTATTGGTTGATAGGCGAAGCAAATGACAAACTAATAAGATGGAATCCTTATTCAAACGATATTTCAGAATTTAAGATGGCAGATGATGGCTTCACTTTTCCCGATGCGGTGCTCATTTTTACCGGAATCACAGATTGCGGGGAATATCTGCTGCTATTTCCGGGATTTGGTGAATATCTATTAAAATTTGATAAAGCAAAAGAACAATTTAGTGAATGCACAGATATGCCTGTAGCTAAAGGCAGTGGAACTTTTAATTATGACAAGCCAAAGGTTTTAGGGGACAAGGTATATGCCTTTGCACGGCACAACAACACGATGTATGTCTTGGACAAGCGTTCGGATGGAATAACCTGGCATAGCTTTAAGCTAGCAAATGAGAGTCACGAGTCGTACTATAGTGATATAAATAACTCTCTCTGTAATGACGAAATTTCATATGGAATATATGAAGGGCTTAACGCAGGATTAAACGAGCATACTATAGGGTGCGTTGCTGCATTTTTTGCTATCATATTGAACAGTGAACTACAAGCCAAAACCTATCATGACGATTTATCCTTAAACTTCGCAGCAAATCTTGACGGAACATCAGGTAAAGCAATATATGACTACATAAATGAGGTGTTATAAATGAGGAGAGTAATTACCTATGGAACATTCGATTTGCTGCATTATGGTCATATAAACCTTCTGCGGCGTGCCAGAGAACTGGGCGATTACCTTATAGTTGTGCTCTCGACTGATGAGTTTAACGAAATCGAGAAAAACAAGATAACTTATTTCACTTATGATGAGCGCAAACAGCTCTTAGAGGCTATAAGGCATGTAGATTTGGTAATTGAAGAAAAATGTTGGGAACAAAAGATTTCTGACATCAAACTCTATCAAGCAGATGTTTTTGTGATGGGCGATGACTGGGTAGGTAAGTTCGACTACTTAAAAGAGTATTGTGAAGTTATATACCTCACGAGAACAGAGGAAATCTCCACCACGCAAATAAAAAGCGACCTAGGTGGCGGATATGGGAGGGACATAAATCCACCTGTGATAAAGAGTGATAAGCTATGAAAAATAAGTATATGCCGCATCCAGAAATTGATTTTTTTAAGAGCAATCACAGACCCTATTACATTTCAACCGGCGAATATATACAGCAGTCAATGGGCTTTAAAGTCCCATTCCATTTGTGCCATGTTTTAAATGAGCTTGGATATGAGGCATATGTAACTGCCGGGAAACCTGCCCCGAATCTAAGGACACCATTGTTGAATTCTGATATTATAGCGCGCCATAAAGCACAGGGAAGGCAGACAGTAGCTGTTTACACAGAGGCAATGTGGGGTAATGTATTACAGGGAAACATAGTAGCCCGATGGATGCTTAACAAGATAGGGAAAGAAGTTAATCCAATAGATTATCCAACTGATATTTTTTATTATTGGGACATAGCTTATTCCAACACTGATGATTCAGCTCTCTTATTTCTGCCACACACTGATTTAGCAATATATAATGCAGAAGGAGTTGATGATTCAAGCAGAGAAGGATTTGCTTATTATGCGCATAAGTATGTGACCTACAGTGGTCATAAAGTTCCAGAGACTGTGCGAAGCAATGGAATTTCCTTATGCCAAGATGAGAACCTCTCACAATTTGAAATAGCTGATATATTAAGATCCGTCAAATTCTTGATTTGCTTTGAAGAAAGCGCACTGCTGTCCGAAGCTTCAAATTGTGGCTGCTACACAATTTTGATTATTTCAGAATGCACTGAACATTTGATAAATTCTTCAAACTATGTGTCTGACTTATTACTCGCAGAGGAAAGCATTTCAAATGATGAAGTAAACAAATTACTGGCAAGACCACTTCCACAGAGCTTAAACTCAAAAAAATCTGATGATATTAAGCAAAATCCTATTGGATTAGCTGATTTTATTGCTATCACGCAGTTAAAAGATTACACAACCGATGTTTCTGACTCACTACATAGTTATTGTTGCAATTACAATGAGGTTTACATATACGGGGCAGGAAGAACGGCAGATGTTGTATTTAACGCACTAAGAGCTATGGGGTTAAATATTGCAGGATTCATCATATCTGATGAGCCGGACTACCAAAACGATGCAAAAAAGCATGGTATTCCTGTAAAACGCCTCTCTTGGTTTACAAAAAAACCAAAACAAAAAACAGGATTGGTTCTAGCGATGATAAAGAAGTATACGCAGCCAATAAAAGAAACATTAGATGCAATGAAGATAAATTATTTTGATGCAGTTGATTATTAAGTATCGAAGAGGCAGGAGTGAAAACACGCTTAAATGAGAGTTTAGATTGCATTGAAATTACATAAATTGTTAAGAGGAGAATAATTTGTATAATGAAACCGGTACTAAGTTTTTGTGTTTCAACTTGTAACAGAGGACAAAGAGCTAAGGCTTTGGTTGACTCAATATTAACTTCCACTTGCCAAGATTTTGAACTCATTATTACAAACAATGGTTCTGAGGATGATACTCATACTTTGCTCAGTAGCATAAGCGACCCTCGCTATAAGTATCATAAAAATGAGATAAATATTGGTACTGTATCTGTACTGTACACATTGTTTAAAGCTACCGGAGACTATTGTGTTGTTGTCTCCGATGACGATTTGGTTTCAACCGAAAATATTGAGGTTTTCTGCAATTTCCTAGAGAAACACCCTCCATTATCAGTCGTTTTGCCAAGTATAGAAACCTATAATCATAATAGAGGGCAATTTGAAATGGCAATTGGATTAAGTTATGAAAACAATCTGTTTAGTTGCGGATTTGATGCGTTATCACAAATGTCTTTCTTTCATACGTACTTAACCGGAATTATTGTCAATACAGAGCTATTAAAATCTTGTACTTCTATTGAGGATATTGTGGAAAATGGAGGGAAGATTGGGCATGTTTATTGGAAGGATAAGCTTTTAATGCAGGGAAATGGTGCTACCATGGTTGCACCATTATTTAAGACCAATATTTACCTGGAAGAATGTTGGTCTGACAGTTCGCACTTTATCAATGATAATAACGCATGTATTTTACTTCCGACCCGAAGGCTTTGGGATGTAATGTCTCCACTTTTCACACTATGTATTAATTTGGAGAATCAATACAATCTTACTTTTGAGCAAATGGGGTGTTTGTATGTCCGATTGTTTTTGAATTGTCTGTTTGAAATTGAAGATGCAATGGGAGTTGCACCACAGATGGAGGTAAAACATAAAGGTTATAAAAGCGTGGTACTGGATCTTTCAGATGCCGTTTTGTTATGCAGGGATAGATTTGTTGATGCACTTGGAAAGGGTAGTAAAAATTATGATTTTATCGCTGCATTCGGTGATGCCATGGGTTATTATTTTTCAAGGGAGTTCGACAGTAAGTTTCTCGAATTCTTAAGCATCTGCAGTGATATGCAACGCAGGTATATTGTTAAGCAATTGGGCGATAGCAGATTAGTGCTTGAGGGATTTAACCTTGTTTCTGCACGAGAAGCAAAGAGAATAGGTGAATATAAAAGAGCAGAAGAATTGTTTTATTCATATATTGGATATTGTGAGAATGAGCGGGGAATCTACAATGGAACTAATCTAAGCAGAGGGATCGCATTTTTGGATAATAATGTTAATATGATTGTTTCATGCAAGTTCCATCTTGGAGAAATGAAGTATTGGAACGGTCAATACTCAGAAGCCGGCTTGTTTTTTAGCGAATGTATCTCTTTAACCGACAATAGACATAAAGTAGCCAGTGAGTACCTTCGTAAAATAAAAAATGCAAATGAACTACCTTAATTTACCAAGTTATACAGTCAAGGTTATACTGTATTATGTTATATGTACAGAAAGGGATATTCATGAGATATTTATTTACAACTCCACAGCTTACACTGAGCTGTGAAGCAACTCCTGTTGGAGTAGCTTATGTAGCTGCTGCTTTAAGGCATACAGGTCGCAATATAGGTATTTTTAATTTTACGCCACAGAATACCATTGATGAACTACTGAACGTAATAAAGAAAGAGAATATTGAGGTTCTTTGTATTGGCGCATTATCAGCGCAATACCCTGCGTTGAAAACAATGATTTCTGCAGTTAGAACGAGCAGTCCCGGCGTGAAAATACTCGTTGGCGGGGGGATTATTACCGCAGAACCGGAGTTTATAGTTTCGCACATTGATATTGACTTTGGTTGTATTGGGTATGGGGAGGAATTAATTTGCGAGTTTGCCGAGTGTTTTGAGAAAAAAGGAGATTTTTCAAATGTTAAAGGTCTAATCTACAGAAATCATGATGGTAGTTTCTCCATCAATCCAATGAGACCTGAGCCAAAAAGTATAGATGAAATCCCTTATCCTGCATTCGATTTGCTACCATATGGGGGGGTGCTTGACATTGTTGGAAGTCGTTCCTGTCCCTTCAAGTGCACTTTCTGCTTTCATCCCAGCGGTTATAAATATAAGCAGAGAAGCTTAGACAGTATATTTGATGAAATCAAATATTGGAAACAGAAACTTGACGTACACACAGTTGCGTTTGCAGACGAACTTTTTGGCAGAGACAAAGAGCGCGTAAAAGAGTTTTGCGAGCGATTCAAAAAACTAAACCTCAACCTTTCACTTCAATTAAGAGTAGACATAGTTACTGAAGAACTAATTAAGATCTTAAAAGATGCCAACTGCAAGACAATCAGTCTCGGCATAGAAAGTGTGAATCAACACGTGCTCGACAGTATGCAAAAGCAAATCACCGTTGAACAAATAGAAAATGCCTTAAGGCTTACACGCAAGTACAAAATTGCTATAGTTGGAAATCTGATTTTTGGAGATAAAGCTGAGACTTTTGAAACAGCCAGCGAATCGCTCGCTTGGTGGTATAGAAACAGTCATTATGGGCTTAACCTTGATTTTATTCGTGCACACCCGGGTTCGGCTTTATATAAGTATGGGGTTGAAATAGGTCGAATAGATAGGCTTGAATTTTTGGAAAAAGGCTGCCCTGCGCTAAATCTTTCTGCGATGAGCGATAAGGAGTTCTCCATGGTAATGAGAAAAGCTGAAATAATGAGAAAATTGATTGGAGAACCTATCACAAATCCGAGAGTCGAAGCTCATGAGGAGGGAAGTATATTATTCTATGGTGATTGCCCGAATTGCGGTAAAAGCAATTTTGTAAGAGCAGAAGAATTTTTCAAATCTGTTACATTTATGAATCAGAACTTCTGTGTTAATTGCGGTAGCAAGGTCAGAATTACAAATAACTTTTTGGACTTCGCTGATGGTTATGATTACTTTGAACGTTTTGACTATACAGATAAAAGAATCGCAGTTTGGGGAGCTACTCTTAAAGCAATGTTCCGAATGGCAACAAACATAAAATTCAGAGAAGCTGTAGCAGTAATAGTTGATACTAATTACAAGGACTGTGAGCACAAGTCTTTCATGGGAGTAATGGTGCAATCTCCGAAAGTGCTGACGGAGACTGAATTTGAAGTCTTGTATATCGGAGCTCGTTACTCAGAAGCAAGGCAAAGTATATTAGAGGCAGCCGGAGGGATAATAGGAGATGGAAAGGAAATTATGCTATTATCTTGACGTTAAAAGGTGAAAAGCAATGAAAATCATAGTCACAGGTGCAACAGGGCTTTTAGGCATTGCGTTGATAGATTTGTTGCTCGGCAAAAATATGCAAATGAACTACCTTGCTGAAAAAACGCGAATATGATGATTTCATTACCATTGGCACCAGATATGCTCAGATGTTAGCTTTAAGATAAGATATAAACTTATTGTCCGGAGATGAATTGAATGAATATATTGTTTATTGTACCACTTAATGAAAGCTACTATGATGTTGTGGGAATAAGTAACGAAAAAGAGTGGGAGCGAAAAAAGAGAGCATCTGCAAATACAAAGAAAATGCAGATGATACACCCAAACGGTCTCTTGTCGATTGCTGCTTACATTCAGCGTTTTCTTCCGTCGTCAACCATCAAAATACTGGATTTCAATATAATAATCGGCATGTATGCGGATATGATAAATGTCGGGAAAGTCCATCATTCAAGGGAGGCCTTTTGGGAGTTTTCTTTCTCTGAACTGGATGGTTTTACTCCATCACTAATTGGCATTTCATCGCTGTTTTGCAGTACATTCTATGATTTGAACCCGTTAGCTGAATTTGTTAAGTTAAAGTATAACGAGTGCTTGATTACTTGCGGGGGGCATTTGCCTTCATCTTGTTACGAGGAGATATTTGAGGATGGTAATGCCATAGATGCAATATGCTTCGGAGAGGGAGAAATCCCATTTATGGAACTCTCAAATGTATTAGTTAGCGGCGAAGCAGGGAGTGTATATGAGTATTTAGATAGAAACGATTATTGGATTACGGCAGAAAAACTTAAAACTGATGATTTTAAGCCCAATGGCAAGTTGATACATAATCTGGACGAAATCCCACCCTATGACCTTAATGTCATTATCCGCAAAGATGGGTATGCTCGTTATATGGTTGATCTCTTTTCGCTTGTTGAACAGGAAGAAACAAACCCGTTGACAATATTTACCACAAGGGGTTGCCACGGTCGCTGTGTTTTTTGCGCATCACAACATGTACATGGGCATAAGCTGAGGAGCTATAGTGCAGAGCGCATTAAGCAGGATGTCTTGTTTTATCGAGAAAAATTTGGCATAAATCAGTTTATTTTCTATGACGATCACTTTTTGGCTAACAAGGATCGGGCATCTGAGATACTTGAATTTATGATTAGCAATAACATCTGTTCGCGTGTGTCGAATGTCGCTTTTTTCTCTGTTGATGATAAAATCGCTAAGTTGCTGCGCAGAGCCGGAAATGAAAACATATTGATTTGTGTTGAAAATGGAAATGAAGAGACTTTAAAAAATATAATCCGTAAACCTGCAAATTTAGCTAAAGCTAAAACTGCGATACAGTGCTTACGCGATGCAGGTGTTACTGTTTACTCAAATATTCTGTTTGGGTTACCCGGCGAAACAAAAGAGTCAATTGACAAAGGTATTCAAGGGTTGCTGGACTTAGGTTGTGACTGGTATTTATGCTTTGTGGCGGCACCGCTGCCGGGGAGTGAAATGTATGATATCTGCAAGAAAAACGACTATTTGCTGAAAGATACTGATGTTTTTAAAATGGATTTTAAGAAGTGTGTCATAAGAACACCGGATTTTGATCCTGAATATATAGAGTGGAAAGTATATGAAGCAAACCTGTATGTCAACTTTGTAAATAACTATAATTTACGGATGGAAAATTATGAAGTTGCTTTAATACTGTTTGAAAGAGTAATAAACTTAGTAATTGACACACACGCTTTTGCGTACTATTATGCTGCAGTTTGCGCAAGAAATCTTGGGCAAACAGATAAATTTTCCGGATACAGCAAAAAGTACAATGAATTAATTGATGAATATGAGTTCTGGGAAAACTGGGCAGCATATTTTAAGTTAGCCCCGCTATAAAGCACGGGAGATATTGAGGTTTACGATGGACAAGGTGATGAAACCAATGAGAGTTATAGTCACAGGTGCAACAGGGCTTTTGGGTATCGCACTGATAGATTTGTTGCTCAGCAAAAATATGCAAGTTACTGCTCTCGTGCGAAGAGGCTCGGAGCGAACTTCATTTTTGCCACAAAGTCCACTGCTCACAACAATCGAAGCCGATTTATCACAGTTAGAGGAACTCGCAGGGAAGCTAACCGGAAAGTATGACATCTTTTTCCACCTGGGTTGGACGAATACTGCAAATCGTGTTCAGCGCGGTGACTTCAAGGCACAGCTTTTAAATGTCGGATATGCGCTTGACGCAGTGGAATTGGCACATGCCCTTGGATGCTCGGTATTTATTGGTGCAGGCTCACAGAGCGAATACGAAGATGCGGAAGGCACAATCACAGAACTTACTCCGACAAACCCGACTGAACCATATGGAATAGCAAAACTGTCCGCATCATTATTTTGCAAGCAACTATGCAGTAAATATGGCATCCGTTTCGGCTGGCTCAGGATACTGAGCATGTTTGGACATTACGACCGAGAGACTACATTTGTTTCGCATATTATTAAAGAGTTATCAAACAATCGCTCTCCGGAGCTTACAAAATGCGAACAGATTTGGGACTACATCTACTGCAAAGATGCAGCACTGGCATTTTGGCTTTTAGCAGAGCGTGGCAAGCCTGATGCCGTATATCCGTTGGCTTCCGGAAGTTCGATGCCGCTTAGAAGATACGCAGAGATAATCCGCGATGCTATCTCGCCAAGTTTACCACTGGGTTTTGGCATTCTCCCTTATCCACCGGGACAAAAGATGAACATGACTGCCGATATAAACCCACTTATCAAGGACTTGGGTTTCAATCCGACTTATACATTTGAGCAAGCTATTGCAGAAATTGCTGATTTGTATTAAAATTGAGTTTTGTTGCAGCAGTTGAAAGGTAATATATATGAATTTTTCTGAATATCTGTTTGAAAGACTAAAATCCCTGGGTGTCAAGCATGTTTTCATGCTTTCCGGCGGCGGATGTATGTATTTAACCGATGCACTGGGCAGGAGCGGGATATCATATACATGTTGTCTCCACGAACAGGCATCGGCAATTGCTGCTCTTGCACATGCACAGTATACGGGGGAGCTCGGTGTAGTATTGGTTACATCCGGTCCCGGTGCTACAAACGCAATAACAGGCGTTATGGGTGCATGGACAGAATCAGTGCCGCTGCTGGTGCTGTCAGGGCAAGTAAAACGTGCTGATATAGGCTGGATTAAAGGAATTCGCACAAAAGGAGTGCAGGAAGCTCCGATAAGCGATGTTGTAAAGCCTATAACAAAGTATGCCGTGACAATGCTGGAGCCTTCAGAAAGCCGATATCAACTGGAAAAGGCATTACACGAAGCGAGCAGTGGCAGAAAAGGTCCGGTGTGGCTGGATATACCGCTTGATATGCAGTCTATGGAAGCAGATTTTGAAGCTCTTGACGGTTATGTGCCCAATGATGACGATGAACATGAGGTCGGTGATAGTCAAATTAAGCAGCTAAACGAGTTGCTAATGAAATCCGAAAGACCGGTTATATTAGCGGGGTATGGAATTCGCGCTTCCGGTGCAATAGCTGAGTTTTTGTCATGTCTTGAAAGTTTAAAGATACCTGTTTTGACAACATGGAAAGCCATAGATATTATTCCCGAAGACCATCCGTTATATATCGGGCGACCCGGGGTAGCAGGGCAGAGAGCTGCGAACATCACCTTGCAAAATGCGGGTTTATTAATATGTATCGGAGCGAGGCTTGATATACCGCAAATTGGCTATGAGCAGTCTTTGTTTGCACGAGAGGCAAAAAAAGTAATTATTGACATAGACCCCGCGGAGTTGTCAAAATGGTCGTTTGATGTTGATTTACCGATTCATGCAGATGCAAAAAAGTTCCTCGATGTGCTTGCAGATTGCGCTCCGCCAAAGTGCGAGTCATGGACTAAACATTGTCGCGAGCTTAAAACAAAGTATAGCTTGGTTCCTGCGAAGCACTATAAAAAGACTGATTTTACAAGCCTATATGTTTTAGTTGAGGAAATTTCAAATCAATTGACATCTGACGATGTGATAGTGCCCGGAAGCTCAGGCATGGGAAGCGATGTATCGTATCAGGTTATGAAAATAAAAACCGGACAACGGATGTTTAATTCGCCGGGGCTGGGCTCTATGGGTTATGGTGTTCCGTCTTCGCTTGGGGCGTGTGTTGCAAGCGGTAGGAAACGCACTATATGTGTAAACGGTGACGGCGGATTTCAGATGAACATTCAAGAACTGGAGACCATTGTCAGTAAGGGGCTGCCTATAAAATTCTTTGTGATTAACAATAGCGGCTACGGCTCAATTCGGAACACGCAGAGAAACTATTTTGAAAGTAGATATGTAGGCTCAAGTGAAAAGAGCGGAGTCAGCCTTCCCGACATTATGAAAGTAGGGCTGGCATATGGCTTTGATGTGTTTAAAATTAATAATAACTCTGACATTTCAAGTGTTGTCGCAGAGGTTTTGAAATCCCCGAATTCTTCAATCTGCGAGGTTATGGTAGACCCTGACGACACACTTATGTTTCGCGCCAGCTCTATTTTATTGCCGGACGGCACATCAAAAACAGCACCTATTGAAGACTTATATCCACCACTGCCGAGAAAAGAACTATATGGAAATATGTTTGTAAAACCCGTCAATGCCCTTGAAATAAATCTATGCAATTTGGTTTTTGATATGGATGGGACTCTGATAGACAGTAGCGCGGGAATAACAGAATCAGTGTTATATGCACTTAAAAAACTCGGATATCCGGTTATTGCAAATGATGAAATCAGCAGGACGATTGGGCTGCGGCTGATGGATATGATGAAGCAGCTCCTGCCCGATCTGGCACAAGAAAAATATGAAGAACTGGCGTTTGCGTTTCGCGAGCACTATGCTGAAACAGGTGTACTGCAATGTGATATGTATGAAGATATTGGTGCTATGCTCGAGTCTTTATCGCAAGATTTTGATATGTATATAGTGACGTCAAAACCAACAGTTTTTGCAGAGAGAATTTTAAAGAAATTTGGAATTGACAGGTATTTTAAATCAATAGATGGTGTTGAACTTGGACTGGTAGCAAAGGCAAAAAACGAAACGCTGCGGGAATTGATTAAAAGTGCAGGGTTAGACCCGAAAAAAACACTTATGATTGGTGACAGAGCGGAAGACATAGATGCGGCAAAGCAAAACGACATACAAACAGTAGCAGTCGGGTATGGGTATGGGTCAGGAAGTGAACTTTCCTCTGCACTTAGAATTGTGGAAACTGTGGCTGAGCTGCGGTCAATCCTGTATTGAGGTGGACGAATGATTTGCAGAATTTGCGGTGCTTCTCTCGCTTTGTTGCTTACATTAAAAGATATTCCAAATGCTGCCCAAAATCTTCCCTCATCTATTGAGGAAAGCTTGCTGAGTAAGTGTGATTTGAAGCTTTGTGAATGTGATGGGTGCGGGCTAATCCAGCATCCGGGTGAGCCTGTTTGCTATTTCCGTGATGTTATCCGCGCAACTGCTTATTCCGAAGAGATGAAGGCATTTCGGATTGAGCAACTGGAGGATTTTGTCAAATCATATGGGCTGGAAGGCAAATCTGCGCTGGAAATAGGCTGTGGTGCAGGTGAATATCTTAGCTTGCTTAATGCTGTGGGCTTAAAAGCTGTTGGCATTGAAAGCAATAGTTCCAATGTGGAAAAATGCATAAAGTCCGGAATGCAGGCTGCTCAAGGGTACATAGGAGATGAAGCTCGCATAGAAAATTTATGCAAATCAAGCGCATTTTTTTCATTTAACTACTTTGAGCATCTGCCTGATTTAAAAAATGTCCTAAGGAATTTAAAAAAATATCTCAAACCTGATGCTATCGGACTCATTGAAGTGCCTAACTTTGACATGATATTGCAACAAAAATTATTGTCTGAGCTTACTTTAGACCATATTTTTTACTTCACGCAATCGACCCTAGAAAATACGCTAAGCAACTGCGGATTTGAGATAATTTCATGCGACCGCATATGGCATGACTATATACTCTCTGCTACTGTAAAGATGAGACGGTCTACAGATATAGGTAATCTTGCAAATTTTAAAGAAAAACTCAACAGTTCTTTTGAGGCGTTTCTCAGTGATAAAAACGAAGGCAAAATAGCTGTTTGGGGGGCAGGACATCAGTCGCTGACAATCCTCAGTATGCTGTCGAGTGACATCATAAAGCGCATAGAGTTTGTTGTGGATTCAGCGCCGTTTAAGCAAGGGAAGTTCACTCCTGTTACAGGGCTAGAGATTGTTTCGCCAAAGGAGTTCTTTAGCAGTAATGTAGAAGCGGTAGTTGTAATTGCGGCAGCATATAATGATGAAATAGCAAAGTTGATTTGTCGGTCAAATAGTGATATAATGGTGGGATTATTAAGAGATACATTTATCGAAGTTGTTGACTAAAAACGGAGGGCATATGGAAGCAAAAAAGGCACTTTCACCTATTGAAGAGAATAATCGTAATGCTCTGCGAGAGTCAAAGCCACGTGTTTATGAAAAGCTACAGCATTTTAATGAAAAATTTGAAAGAGGCGAAAGTATTGCGATTATCCAGTTTCAGTATGATTACGCATGCAATTTTTCATGTGAACACTGCGCCGTTGCAAAGATGGAAAGAAAACAAAGATTCTTTACCCTTGACGATGTCCGTGAGCTTTCACGTCAAGGAGATGAACTTGGTCTGGCAAACTTTGTCATAACAGGCGGAGAGCCGCTTGTATTTCGCGATTTGGATGGTCTGATTGATGCGATAGACCCAAGTAAATGGTACTTGGTTATGGACACAAACGGCTGGCTTCTCGACCATAAGAAAGCCAAGCATTTAAAGTCAAAGGGAGTAGATAAAATCCAGTTAAGTTTAGACAGCATAAATCCGGAAAAGCATAATGCGTTTCGTAAAAAAGACGACTCCTATAACCGTGTCCTTAATGCCATAGATGCATCACTCGATGCAGATCTCAATATAATTCTTTCAACTGTTGCCACAAAACAAAATGTAAGGTCCCGGGATTTTATAGAGTTGCTCGAATTTGCAAAGAAAAAAGGCATAGGAACTTTTGTTACGCTGGCAAAACCTGTTGGCAAATGGGAAGGGAACTACGATGCACTATGCAGCACTGACGATATAACATATATTAACGAGCTGGGAAAAAAGTACAGTGTTTTCACTCATCTTACGCCGGCATATGGGCTTGATATCGGATGCATTGCCGTAAAACGTATGGTTTCAATCACAAAATACGGCGATGTCATGCCTTGCCCGTATATCCATGCATCCATAGGAAATTTCTTTGAAGAGCCGCTTGAAGCAATTATTAACCGCGGACTGAGTAGCAAGCTTTTTGGAAAACACATCAATACCTGCATTGCGGCTGTCAGCAAGCCATTCATTGAAAATCACATGTCCAAGGCTTATGGGCGTAAGCTGCCGATACCGTTTAGTGAGATGTTTCCCGGAGAAGAGATGAGTATTCAGACTGAAACGCAGGAAAGGAAATGAGCACAATGTTTAAAAAGCCATTATTTATTTTTGAACTTGCCAATAACCACGGTGGTGATGTTGAACACGCCAAGAAAATAGTATCCGAGCTTAAGGCTATATGCATTTATGACGAATTCGATTATGCTATCAAGCTCCAATATCGTGATTTGGACACATTCATCGCACCTGCTGCAAGAGGGGATTCAGCGAATCCGACCGTCCAAAGATTCTTAAGTACGGCTCTCACACCTGCGCAATTCAAGGAAGTTCGCGACTGCATTGGTGACAATGGCTTTAAAGCAGTTTGTACGCCGTTTGACGAAAGTTCGGTCAATATGATAGTAGAGCATAATTATGATTACGTAAAAGTAGCCAGTTGTTCCTTTACAGACTGGCCTTTGCTTGAAGAAATAGTAAAGTCAGATATGCCCATCATTGCCTCAACGGCAGCATCCACCCTCGAAGAAATTGAGCGTGTCACTCAATTTTTTAAGCATCGTAACAAACAGTTCGCATTTATGCATTGTATAGGAGAATATCCGACACCTATTAATAATCTGCAAATGAATCAGATTACTCTGCTTAAATCACTATATCCTGAAGTCCCAATCGGCTATTCAACCCACGAGTCGCCGGACGAAAGCCTTTCAGTTTCTTTGGCTGTTGCAAAAGGTGCATGTATCTTTGAAAAACATGTAGGTATTGCTACAGAAAAAATAAAGCTCAATGCGTATTCCGCAACTCCGGAGCAAGCATCCCGATGGCTTGAGTCTGCGCACAAGGCATACATGGCTTGCGGTGTAAGCGGCTGTAGGCATGATTTTTCCGACAAGGAAATGTCTGATTTATGGAACTTTAGGCGGGGCGTTTTTTCACGTGATAATATCACTGAAGGTTCTATTATATCGGGTGAAGCGGTTTATTATGCTATCCCCAAAATCCCAAATCAATTGACAGCAAATGATATGTCTAAATATAATCAGTACACCGCAACGAGCAACATAGCAGCAGATGGGGAAATCTGCACAGATAAAGTGGGCTTGGTTAATGTTCGTGAGATGGCTGAAGCAGCATATAGAAAAGTAAAAAAATTGCTTGAAGAGTCAGGTGTCGCACTCGGTAAAGAGGGAACCTATGAGCTTTCACATCACTATGGGATTAAACAGTTTGAAAAGCACGGCTGCTCTATGGTAGAGGTTATAAATCGGGCATATTGCAAGAAAATTATTATTTTGCTTCCGGGGCAGGAAAACCCGACACATATGCACAAGGTTAAAGAAGAGTCTTTCCACGTGTTGTACGGGTCACTTGACATAACAATTGACGGCAAGAGCAGAACATATCAAACAGGTGAGGTTGCACATATCAGCCCGAACCAAAAGCATTCATTTAGTTCAGCGAGCGGCTGTGTTTTTGAGGAAGTGTCAACTACACACCATGCAGATGATTCATATTATGACGACGAAGGTATTAACGCAAATAAAAGCAGAAAAACAGTGATTCAGTATTATTAAGGTTTTTCTCTATGCGTAAAATCAAACAAATCTACTCCGGTCAACTGAATACAGCGATTTCGCCTCTGGGAGTTGGTCTTTTGTATTTGCACCCTCCTATCCATTTTTACGGCTTCACGGCTATCTTATGCAAATACTAACCCCAGTGTCGGTGTGTCAGTGGTTATGTACAATAGAAATTGAAAATTCCGTATCCCTACTTCTCTTGTTGACTGCCGTAGCTGCGTGCCAGTCTTTTCTTTTACTTTTGTGCATTTCAATTTCCTAAACATTTTACACTATGGGGGACGGGAAAAATGGAAAAAACGGAAAAATGCATAAATATTTGACAAATTATAGGCAAATTGTGTACAATACCCCTGTAGCTAAAAATCTACGATAGGGGTTGACAGGTTTGACGAAGTGCGCGACAATTGTTGAGCAAGCAAGCAAGCAAGCAAGCAAGCAAGCAAGCAAGCAAGCAAGCAAGCAAGCAAGCAAGCAAGCAAGCAAGCAATATTTTCGTTTTAGCGACCCCGAGTTTAGCGTACACCAATACAGTAACTAATAGCAGTCATTTTTCGCAGTGCGGAAAATGACTGCTATTTATATTGGGAGAGTGCTGGGACAAGATAGTAGATTCACCGATGATGGGATATCGCATGAAACCCGCAACTCGCTAGCTCTTGCAGCACCGCATGAAAGGTGGAAAGGAAAATTATGAAAGTATCTAATAACGCAATGTTATATACAGCATTCGGTAATGGAAGGGAGATAGCTGTCTGGGGAACCGGCAAGGGGAGTCCTCCTATACCGGGTGATTTGCGCCTTTTTTGCTTGGATGTCAGTTTCTTTGTCTCTAAAGATTGGTTCGAGAAAAACGTATTTATGGAGCGCAGGGTTTTAAGCAAGGATTTGCTTGATAAATCGAAACATTATGTAGTAATAGGCTCGACTTTGTTTAACGATGAAATTGCTGGCGAGCTGATGGAGATGGGTTTTGAGAAAAATAAAGACTTTGCTGTATATAAAGCTGCCGAGATAAAGATACTATCTTTCTTGCAAGAAAGGCTCTCCGGTAGCCGTGCGACGAAAGTGGAGATATTTCCATCACACTGTGAAATCTCACTTGAGATTGTAAACAGTATGTCTATAAAAATGTATGTTGACGATACTCGCTTTGAAGTGCCTAATGTAATCTTAGAATATGGAAGCTATGAGAGCACTGAAGAAAAAATGATGTACCGTGTATTGTCATGTTTGCCAGAAAACGCGGTTATATTCGATATTGGTGCAAATGGAGGGTATTACTCCTTATGTTACAAAACGTGGTTTCCAAATACATCAGTACATGCTTTCGAGCCAGTACATATGACCTATCAAACCTTGTTGAAAAATATTGCCTTGAACAAAACTGTCGGCATAAATGCGAAAAATTTCGGGTTTTATGACAAAGAGCAGACGATAGATTTTTATTTTGATTTTGGTGACAGTGGGTGCGCAGGGGTGAGGAATAATAATAAAATAAGTGATTCAAATGTTGTCTCATGTTTCGTAACGACAATGGATTCATATGTTGATGATGCTGATACACGGGTTGATTTTATTAAAATTGATGTGGAAGGTGCTGAGCTTTTCGCTTTTAGGGGTGGCTGCAACTCCTTGCAGAAGTATAAGCCGGTTATTTTTGCGGAAATGGTAAAGGACTGGTGCTCAAATTTTAAATACCATCCTGATGACATTGTATCTTTTTTAGCGGATATAGGTTATTCATGTTATGAAATGGAGAGTGATTGTTTAAGTCCGGTAGAGAAAATAATAAATAGTGGGAATTATTTTTTCATCCATTCAGCGGGCGACGGCAGGTTTGTCGATATCATAAAAAAGCTTAAATAAAGATAGTAAAATAGAAATATGGGCAATGTGAACTACACATATTAGAGCGGGGTATTAGCTTTCTTTTTGACGGATTTATCTCTCGGCAGAAGCCATCCTATTTTTTTGCGGCACTAAATAGTGGCGAGACTGCTCTGAGAAAAGACCTCGATGAACTGCTGGACTATTTTCGTATGCATGAACTTGAAAATATACATGTTTATTCAAATGCCTCAGTCTACTCAAAAGGAATAGAGCGGTCTCTAAAATCAGGTTGCGTTAATTAGTGCTATCAGCTTGGGATTGTATCATAGCTTCAAGCTCAGCAATTTTTGTGTCCCTGTCCGCTAATAGTGAGTCCTTGTCTGCAACCACATTCTGCCAAAGTTGCCGCTCTTTTTTTGCACCTCGTTTTTCACCTCGTTTTTCACCGCGCTGCTCGGCGTTCTTTAGTGCTTGGGCCTCATCATGCCCGCGCTTTGTGCGTATGCGTTCCAAATTGGCAAGCTCGTCGGATGCTGTGACTTTGAAGTATGTCCGTATTGCTTCGTTCATTATCGGCACTCCCATCTTTTCTATCTCGGCTATATCTTCTTCTGTTCTTGCACTAAATAGTTTTAGCCATAAGTCCCTGATGTTGCATACGCTGTCCACAGTCGGTAGTTTTTTGAGTTCATAGTAGTATAAGACCTGTTTGTCTGTCAGCGGCATATGCGTTGTCACTTCAAGGCACTGAAATTCGTGGTAATACTTCGTTGAGTCGTGGAACATATTAAATCCCAGTATACTTATTACTATGGTTTTTGGAAGTTCGCTGTAATCTTCACTTTCATTTAACCCTGCAGCAAAGTCCTTTGCCCAATAATATAGGCTGCGTTCAGGGTAGTTTCCTTCGTCTTCTACTTGAACTTCCAGATCTACTCGCTGTCCATTTACTATCATGTGTATGTCTAGCCGTGAGAACTTTTTACCAAACTCATCAGGATATAGTTCAGGGTTTGTTATGTGAAATTCTGTTATGTCACGGAGCTTTAGTTCTAGAAATTCAGCCACGAGCTTTCTTAGCAGTTCCGGGTGATTTACAAACATCAGTTTAAAAACTGTATCTCTTGTCATTGCGTAGAATTTGTTTGCCATATAAGGGTCTCCTAATTAGCTTTACATTACCATATTTTTGCAACGGTTTCAATCTTTTTGTCTGAGTACTTTGCATAAATGGACAATATCACAAAACCAAAATCCTTGCAATATGTGCAAAAGTCAGAACAATCCGTATAAATCCACAAAGTGTAGAGTATCCACACTTGCACGCTCGAAAAGTGTGGATACTCACATTCTAAGCTCAATAAAAGTGGAAAAATAGACATTGTTAATTTTCTGTAAATACAGATACGTCTCTTTCTCAGAACGTCCGCTTTTCTCGCAAGAAAGACTATGAAAACAGCCCGTCATATGCTAATTTGGTGCGGTTTCCACGCAGAATGATGGCACCGCATAGTGTAAAATAAAAGTGGGGAAAAAATTGGGAAATGGGCGAAGCCCACTTCCCAAGCATACAAAAAATCAGTAAAATGTAATTGCTCAGAAAACATTGCTGAAAGGTGTATGCAAGATGATTT
>Ga0209755_10000462_pt1 | contig 74119 bp, 72 predicted proteins | sample TergutCo191P1_FD_187301 | JGI IMG/M metagenome (GOLD analysis project Ga0209755, IMG submission 187301) | Cornitermes sp. P1 segment gut microbial communities from Petit-Saut dam, French Guiana - Co191P1 (SPAdes) (version 2) | ecosystem: Host-associated > Arthropoda: Insects > Digestive system...
ATATCTTTAATCCGCAATTGATGGTTGCATATACTTTTGTGCTAAACAACCCATTGCGCTGGATAGACCCGCTAGGCCGTGCTCCTCTAAGTGCAGATGATATAGAAACACTTGCAAGAGATATGGGAGGAATTATAGAATGGAATCGAGAAACAAATGTTTTAACTGTATCAGGCAATGACCATTCCGAAGACTTTAGAGCTAGCGGCAACTACAGCGCAGACAAATTAGCCTTTTTGCTAAGAGAGCTTCTAGGCGACCAATTCGGCGATATGTCTGATGACCAATGGGATGAGTTTGTAGCCAGCGGCGGAGCTGCTGCTGTTATTGCTGCTTTGTTTAGTGTTGGGGATATTCATGATTATATCGGGCTAGATAGGGAGTTTAGGCAAGAACATATGCAAGATTTGGCTCGATACATGGTTAATGGTATGATGGGGCTTGGTTTGCGTTCTGGTCAATATACACAGCTAAATCCTGCAGAATTAGTGCGTCTTTTTCATGAGCAACAAAGGTCGCCATTATTGCCTGAAATATCAGTTTTGCTCGCAATGCTGTCAGAGCCTTATGTAAACATAAGAAATGTTACTAACGAGGTAACTGCGGCATTAGCACTTACAGTACGTGAGGCAGAAAGCAGAGCCCCTGACCCAATCGGTCTTTTTGCTGCACCTTGGACTAGAGTGTCGCACGCATCACAAACTGCCAGCAACTTGACTTGGTTCTTTAATCAAGTTAATCATAATGCATATTGGGATATTAAAACGCCAGGTTCATGGATAGACACAATCGGAACACCGTTTCCGGGGAGATATGACACTCTCATTATTTTTGACGGAAGACTGGCAACCCCAGAAGCCTTGGGCAATTTCACCTTTGGATATATTGGAGCCGCGTTAGGCCTAAGTTTGGAGACATTGATTGGAGGCTCTACATTTGCGCATATTACTGGCCCTATTTTTAGAGGCGGAGGATTTAGAAATGCTACACAAGGTATTTCGAGAGCACTTTCGTCCGAAGGCCTAGGGAACGAATTTGTGGATTGGTTAAGCATAGCTTATGGCTTTAGTGCCTACAATCGAAATTAAAAGAATGAGGAGAGTGATCACGAATGCAGACAACGAAAAAGGCGGAAGGTGAAACCTTACACCAAAACTATTCTCAAACAGCCAAGAAAACGATTAAGAAGACATTTTTTACCATAGCAATTGTAATAACCGCCTTGTGCCTCTTATTCGTGGTTGCTCCTTTCGCATTAGGAATAATATTTATGGGAGGCGGCACATTGTTCGCCCCAAATTTATCGCGCATACAAGCGGATTTCCAAAAGAACCAGGAATCGCTAAATGTTGTGGCAAAATATTTGATAAACTCTAATTTCGACCATGCTATGATTCGGAAGACTAGTAATAGTGATCATAGTTCGCGCATTGTAATGTCTGTGGCCGGTAATCGCATTTTGGTAAGCGATGAAGCTGTGTCCGGAGTCATTCACTCGCTTTTCCAAAACGGGTTCTCATCAATATCTAAAGACGAGAGCGTGATAGTATTCCAAAGATGGTCTAACCTAAGCTCTGGTCGTGGCATCGTGTATTCTATCGACGGCACAACACCAACAAGCGACACGATTTTATCGTTTTTAGTAGAAATAGAGCCATTACCTCAAGATAGCTGGTATTTCTATGTTGATGATTTTGACCTATGGAGAATGCGCTACAGATAAAACCAGAGCTTTTTGTATGACCCAGCAACCAGAAGATTCCTAGCAATAGACCCAATCCGCGGCAATATCTTTAATCCGCAATTGATGGTTGCATATACATTTGTGCTAAACAACCCATTGCGCTGGATAGACCCGCTAGGCCGCGCTCCATTAAGTGCAGATGATATAGAATTACTTGCAAGAGATATGGGAGGAATTATAGAATGGAATCGAGAAACCAATGTTTTAACTGTATCAGGCAATGACCATTCCGAAGACTTTAGAGCTAGCGGCAACTACAGCGCAGACAAATTGGCCTTTTTACTAAGAGAGCTTCTGGGCGACCAATTCGGCGATATGTCTGATGACCAATGGGATGAATTTGTAGCCAGCGGCGGAGCTGCTGCTGTTATTGCTGCTTTGTTTAGTGTTGGGGATATTCATGATTATTTTGGGTTTAATCAGGTGCAGAGGCAATATCTCACATTAGGACTGGCTCAGGGTTTGGTTAATGGTATAATGGGGCTTGGTTTGTCAATCAATAATCCAAATATTCCGATACCCTGCTGCTCCTCGTTTGATTCCATGTTTTCGGGATTCCCCTCTGCATTTACACCTGAAACGCAAGTGAGTATAATACATGGGTTGTTTCAGCAACAAATCGACACGATTTTGCAACATCACGTGGGAGGTCTTGCGAATCATCCGGGCATCATAGGGCATCTTGCAGGTATCACGATTTTAATTGATCCCGGGCATGGCGGGCTCGATTCCGGTGCTACAGGTAGGTTGAATGGAGTTGAAATCCGCGAAAGCGTTGTGGTTATGAACATATCGCTCTATATGCGCGAAATACTTAGGGGTCATGGGGCTGTCGTTTATATGACACATGGCGGGCATAGCACAAATGATGTTGTCTCATCGGCGTTTAGGAATATGCAATATGGGAATCCGGATTTCGTTATGTCAATACATCTCAACTCTTCGATTTTTGCCGATCCCCACGGTGCCTTAGTCTACCACAGAAGAAACTGCCCAGAGAGCGTGGCGTTTGCGGATGCTGCACTTGGCAGCCTAATAGACATTGGGCTTGAAAGTCGATGGAATCGAGTCAGTCCAGGGAATTGGAATGTGCTGGTGAATTCTCAAGTTCCTGCAATTTTGGTTGAGGTAGGCTTTATGTCGAATGAAGATGAACTCCACTTTATGGTCAACAATCAACATGTGATAGCGGATGCGCTTGCTGGAGGAATTATAAATCATGTTCGTTCAGGCTTGATTACAACAAGCCAACCACCGACACAACAAGGAACTCCATATTCAGCCTATGGCGTTACGGAATTGCTACATGTTGCTCATTAGAGATTGCGATCAATCGGTAAAGTTGCGCCTGTTATTAAAATGACAAGCCCAGAAGTGAGCCGTATCCACGAAATGCTCACTTCTGGGAGAATATAGCCAATCAAAGAAAGGTGATTTTATGACAAAAACTAGGATTTGCCTGCTCATCTCAGTGTCCATTTTATGCGTTCTTTTTTCGGGGTGTGTTAGCGTAAATGTAGTCGCTGAAGATGATTGCCTGATTACCATCAAGGAGGCAGGCCATAAAATAAGTGCTCAAGGTACAGAATATTCAAACTCAAATGAAAAAACCAGCACTTCTATTTTTGATGAGGATGACAAAACGCCGAACAGCAATGCAAGCAAAAAACTTGCTTCGATAGATGGTTCTGTAGTTTTTATTGATAATTATGGGAAAGTGGATTTAGATGATTTTTTAAGCAATCCGACACTTACCCCTCGAGAGAACGAAAACATCAAAAGAATTATATTATCCACGATTTTATTCACATTCGATCTTGAGGAAGATATAGGTTTCATCTTGGCCTCGATTGATGAAGAGCAGAGCAAAAAATGGTATGCAGAAGTATTTGCTAGCTGGATTGAGCAGTCTCCAGAAGAACGAAAAAACTGGACTGTAGTTAATGCGATTAGCTACATTAGGTACTTTAACATAAGCGACGAAACTATTTTAAGCAACATTCACGCAAATTTTATGATAAGATCTTCAATGACTTCCGAAAACAGGCTTTATATATCTGTGCCTGTTGAGCGAACGTGCATTAATGGTCTCACATTTGGATATATGCTTTACGATTTTGTGTTGCAAAAAACCAATGGGGTATTTAAGGTAATCGGACTATCGCTTGGCGCATGATTTGTTGATAAAAAATGTTCTGACCGTATCAGGCAATGACCACTCCGAAGACTTTAGAGCTAGCGGCAACTACAGCGCAGACAAATTAGCCTTTTTGCTAAGAGAGCTTCTAGGCGACCAATTCGGCGATATGTCTGATGACCAATGGGATGAGTTTGTAGCCAGCGGCGGAGCTGCTGCTGTTATTGCTGCTTTGTTTAGCGTTGGGGATATTCATGATTATTTTGGGTTTAATCAGGCGCAGAGGCAGGAGGCTATGCAGGAACTTGCTCGGGGATTGGTTAATGGGATGACCCCGGGTGCTACTATGGCAGGCTTATTCCATGGAATAATGTCGCAACAGCCTACTGCGAGTTCTGCGGTGGATAGCAGAGAACGCCTTTTTGCTCCGTACACCCCGTTTGCAACATTGGAGGATGCAATTTTGGCATGGGCTTTAACATACCACGCTCTTTCAACTCCTTATGGGAATTTTCCTATTGGTAGCGAGTGGGGTACTTGGATTTATAGACACCCTGGGCTAAGTTATTATACATTTGGTAGAGAGCCAGACCATAGGACTGCGACATCAGTAAGTTTTTTTGCGGCAAATCCAGCTTATGATGCGCTTGGTTTTATACACACCCATCCCACTTTTGTCAGCCTTGCCCTGTTGGAGATGGTTCGTCAAGGGATAGCAACTTCCGACCAAATAGCCAATGCTGAACATTTTAGTGGCGCAGATGCCAGCGCGGTTGGCCAGTTGCATTTATTTGGAGGGATTCAAGGCGAGGCTACACTACTTCTTGTATCGCCTTTAGGGGTAGTTAGTGAATTAAGCCCAGAAATTTCGGACAGTTATTTTGGCAACAGAGTACCAAGAGATTCACCTTTTGTGTCCATTGTAATAGCCAACATATTTGCAACCGAGATGCCAATTGCGATTGAGCGTGGCATCATAAACAACGCTCTACACATGCAACGAATAAGCCCTTCATATATGCCGTGGGACGCTTGGGAATATTATTCAGGAGCCCACTAAGGAGGTTACGCAATGATTCTTAAAATCAAAAAATGCCAAAGGGTTGCATTTGCGGTTTTTTTATTTGTGATATTAATCGCAATGGCAGCCTGCGAAACGAGGAGAAGCGAGGGGGCAGAAGTGTCAGATATAGCCATATCTGTTGGAGAGCATGTGAGTTTCGCTATATTGCCTGATGGTAATCTATGGGCTTGGGGGTCAAATGGCTTTAATCAACTGAAGCATAGAGAATTTTCGAGCCAGCACTACCCTACGAAAATTATGGAAAATGTGTCGGCTGTGTCGGCTGGTCATTCTCACGTTTTAGCTATTAGAGGTGATAATAGCCTTTGGGCTTGGGGCGATAATCGCTTCGGGCAATTGGGGAACGGAGTATCTTTGTGTCTAGTTGAAGCATTTATTGAAGGATTCTCCGAGCCTTTCAAAGTAATGGACGAAGTGGTGTCTATTTCAGCAGGCGCATTTCATTCATTGGCATTGAGAGCCGACGGTAGCTTGTGGGTTTGGGGTAGCGGGCTAGGGGTCGGAAACGAAAATCAATACTCACCCATAAAAATAATGAGCGGCGTTTCTGCTATTTCTGCAGGAAGAAGCCATTCGCTTGCCATAAAGGAAGATGGTAGTCTTTGGGCTTGGGGGGACAATAGCTCCGGACAGCTTGGCGATGGCACAAATCAAAGCCATGCGACTCCAGTAAAGATTGCGGAAGATGTGATTAGTATATCTGCCGGAATGGAGAAGTCGATGGCAATTAAAAGCGATGGCAGTCTTTGGGTTTGGGGTACAAACTTATTTGGGCTAATTAGCCCAAATGTGATTCGCACTCTATATAGTCCTGTGAAAATAATGGAGAGTGTGGTCGCTATTTCTGCAGGGGCTGTGCATTCATATGCGATTAAGAATGATGAGAGTTTATGGGTGATTGGTGCTGATAGCGATTTCGATTGGTCGGCCAAGTTTGCAACCATAGATCAGCATACCCCGCATCAAATACTAGATAATGTGCTTCTCGTCGATACTGTTAATTCTAGCCATTGGACTACACATACAATTGTAGTGAAATCTGATGGCAGCATATGGGCTTGGGGCGACAATAGTGCCGGCCAAATCGGAGACAGAACCATCGCAGATCGCAACATCCCCACTCTGATTATAGAATAAGCATGCGCTTATTCTATAAGAATGGAATCGAGAAACCAATGTTTTAACTGTATCAGGCAATGACCATTCCGAAGACTTTAGAGCTAGCGGCAACTACAGCGCAGACAAATTAGCCTTTTTGCTAAGAGAGCTTCTAGGAGATGACTTCGGCCATATGTGCGACACCCAATGGGATGAGTTTGTAGCCAGCGGCGGAGCTGCTGCTGTTATTGCTGCTTTGTTTAGTGTTGGGGATATTCATGATTATTTTGGGTTTAATCAGGTGCAGAGGCAATATCTCACATTAGGACTGGCTCAGGGTTTGGTTAATGGTATAATGGGACTTGGTTTGTCAATCAATAATCCAAATATTCCGATACCCTGCTGCTCCTCATTTGATTCCATGTTTTCGGGATTCCCCTCTGCATTTACACCTGAAACGCAAGTGAGTATAATGCATGGGTTGTTTCAGCAACAAATCGACACGATTTTGCAACAGCATGTGGGAGGTCTTGCGAATCATCCTGTTGCGGATATGATCACAATAACTCGACGTGATGAGTGGGGCGCACTAAACGCTACGCGATATGCTCATAGAGGAACGTGGACGGGTATCGTTATACATCATACTGCTACACCTCCAACATCTAATTTTGGCACACATGGTAGCGAGTGGACTTACCACGGCAGAGTTATGCAGATTGATAATCATCACCTAAATAATAATCGCTGGAGCGGCGGAGTTGGCTATCATTTCCTGATAGCTCCTGATGGTACGATATTTGAAGGTAGGCCGTTGGATTGGGGAGGAGCACATGCTTTGAATCCTCCACCGAACCGCAATCATTCACACATAGGAATCGGGCTTCTTGGTTACTACGATCCGACGACACACGGTAATGACCGGAGTCACTTCAACCCCAACCAACCAATCCCTCCGCAAGCGCAACGTAATGCCATGTGGTGGTTAATTGACCATCTTACAATCGATAATCCTGCTATTCGGAGCATTGAGCCGCATCAGCCAGGAGACCCAGGTCCATGGTTTTATGATTTCTTTGAAAGCGGAACCCTAAACACGTTTCGGGGCGGCACAGCCCGAAACCAACCAAATCACGAAATGTGGTGTCCAACTTGTGGTGGCGTCATTCAAGAAGCACGATAGTGTTTTTATGCCGGCAAAATAATTTTAATTGCGTGAGCAATTTACAAAACGCTACGTGATTAAAAATAAAGAGATGGGGTGATTTCATGGGAAAACCTAAAGTGTGGCTACGATTTATATTGTTAATTTCTTGTATTGCAATTTTTTCAGGCTGTTCGGGAACGGAGGATTTCGTATCTTTCGAAGGCAATGGAACAATCGACGAAGATACCATTGGCGAGCGTTCCACATACTATGACTGCATTGGCGAAAATGTCAACTATGCTCACTATGATGATGCAAAAGAAATTGAACAAATTGAGTATTTCGCTGATCTTGTCATGCCCTATAGAACCATATCTGCCGGAAGATTTCATTCGGCGGCGATTATGCCGGATGGTACTCTTTGGGCATGGGGATTTAATGGACTCGGGCAACTCGGCGACGGAACATGGGATAATAGACATACCCCTGTGCAGACAGGAGTATACGCGGACTGGGTGAGCGTTAGTGCCGGTCAGCATTTTACGGTGGCACTTAGAAGCGATGGCAGCCTATGGTCTTGGGGGTCTAATGATGGAGGAAGCCTGGGAAGCCGCGAAATACCGCCCGGGGGGATTCCGGATGGTTGGGTCGGCACGAGATATGCTCCGCTTCAAATTGGCACAGATACAGATTGGGTGAATTTCTCGGTTGGGCATATGTTTGTCATAGCCATTAAATCCGATGGCAGTCTTTGGGGCTGGGGCTCGAATTCTTTTCGCCAGCTCGGAGGCGATGACCCTTATTGGCACGATATGTCTCTTGAATGGGAGCCTGTGCAAATCGGCAGCTGTACCGATTGGGTATATATTGCGTCGGGTGGCGCGCATGTTATGGCTTTAAGGGCTGATGGCAGTCTTTGGGGTTGGGGGGATAATAGCTTTGGCCGCATTGGCGATGGCAATTTGGAGGGAAGGGGTCTGCCCAACTCCCTCCCCCAACACGAACCTACTCAAATTGGAGCTTATACGGATTGGATAAGCATATCGGCAGTCGGTAGCCATACATTGGGTCTAAGGGCTAACGGTACTCTTTGGGCCTGGGGTGTAAACTCCGATGGACAGCTGGGCGATGGGACGACCGAAAATAGGGCTGTGCCTGTCCAAATCGGCACAGATACGGATTGGACAAGAATCTCGGCAGGCAATAGACATTCCATGGCCATAAAAGCAGATGGGAGCTTATGGGGCTGGGGCGCAAATTCGGATGGACAGCTCGTCAACAGGGCTGCGGGAATCCATGCTCACCCGGTTCGCATTTTAGAAAATGTAGTCGAGGTTTCTGCGGGTATCAATCATGCCATTGCCTTATTATCTGATAGCAGCATATGGGCTTGGGGTTCAAATCGCTATGGTCAACTCGGCGATGGCACTATCGAAAATCGCCCTATTCCTGTGCGGATAACCGAAAGCGCGCACCCAAACGAAAAATGATTAGTTATCTCGATAAGACCAATTCATGGCGCGATTTTTTATAATAAACTCTTGCAATTTGGCGCAAATTGTTATATAATTGTAAGAAAGGGATTGTTTGGTAAAATTGCGAGGGGGGGATGCCATGGGCAACAGCAAAGATATAGAATACGACGATGCTTTATGCATTGAGGACAAACTGCGGATTATCCGAACAGAGCGCAACCTCCCCCAAAGTGCATTTGCCGAAGTTTGCGGATGCGATAGCGCAACCATCAGCCGCATCGAAAGCAACGAGGAACGAAATGCGCATTATAGGTATTCTGCCGAGCAGGTCAGGGCGATAAAAGGATTCTTAGGGATTCCAAATGCGCCGCTATCAGATAAAGAGATGGTTCTTTTCAAAAAACAGCTATATAACTGGCTAAGCGAAATCAAAGCCGAGCGCATCAATGAGGCGAGGGTACTGCATCAGGAGTTAGCTGATGTGTTGAAACAACCTTTTGCAAAGGATCTATCATTGATGTATCGTCTATTTGAGATTAGGCTGCTAATGAAGGAAAGCAATATTGATACGGCATCGCATAATATAGAGCAACTTAAAGCCGCTGCGGAGTCAACAACGGATGAAATAAAGTATCATTACAATTTCACGGCAGGTTCGCTATGTTATCGCCAACGAAATATTGACGAGGCATTTCGGCATTATCAAGAAGCTGACAGAATAGCGGAAAAGGGCTACAAAAAAGAACCGACCCTATACCTCAATCTAGCTCTTTGCCATATGGAGCATGGGCAGTATGTGCGAACAGCTATTATGCTGGGGCGTGCGTATCCGTCATTTGTGCGTGAGGATGAAATCACGGTGCAAGGGTTGAGTTTGATGAATCAATTGGCTGATTGCTATACACGACTGGGCGACACGGACTCCGCTATGGAAATACTTGATAAATGCCTATTCGATGCCAAAACTATAAAGCATAAGACTTGCATAGGCTTTGCGCTACACAATTATGGGTGTGCATACTTTGTTGCTAAGGATTACCAAAAAGCGTTGGACTGTTTCGAGGATGCCTTTGAATATCTGGGAGAAGGCAATTGGGCGTATCTCGAAAACCTGTATTACAAAGCACGTTGCCTCGTTGCCACTAAAAGTCCTAGGCGAAACGAAATACTCTCTCAAGGCGCAGAGAAATCAAAAGGCAACCATGAATACGAGCTGCTTTTTAACTCCCTCGTCCACCTTGCAACTTTGAGGGAAGAATCGTCACTACAATATATTGAGGGAACAACGATTCCTTTTTTGATAGAGAAATGCAAATACTTCAAGGCTCTTGATTATTGCGAGTTATTGGAAGTGCAATACAAAAAGAATAGGCAAGAAATGAATTCATTAAGGGTTTCTGCTTTAGCCTTAGAAATAACAAAGCGAACGATGAAAGGAGGATTAACGACATGAAAAAGAAAATAACCGCTCTCGTGCTAACGATTGCTATGATTATGAGCTTTAGCACTGTTGCTTTTGGAGAGCTGCCAGCATGGGGGCCATACGACTGCGACCCAAATGGCTTAACCGCCATCATCGAAACAGAGTATGCAGACTAACCATCACCAAACGCCTCATAACCGCTTGCCTTCGTTCTTTGGCAAAGCGGTTATTTTTTATGATTCTGCAAGGCCAAAGAACCCAACCCCTAATCATCCTCATCCCGAAAATCAAAGAACTTCTTAATAGGAATCTCCAAAGCATCAGCCAGCTTAAAAAGCGTACCCAATGCCATACTATAAAATCTATCCGAGTTTTCAATCCCCGCAACCGTCATGCGGCTTAATCCAGATTTTTCGGCAAGTTGCTCTTGGGTGTACCCCTTTAACTTCCTATAATACGCAACATTCAGCCCTATCTTAATCAGCTGGACATTATATTTTTGCTCTACTTTCAATCTCGGCATCGCCATCCCTCCCATATATCCATTGTAAGCTAAAATATACCTAACAAAAATTAGATACTTATAATATTTTGATAGGTAGTTATAAACTTTTTTCTTGACAGGATGGTTTGACCGGGTTATAATTAGGGTGGCGGAGTTTTATTGTCACCTTGCACGAAAACATATTGCGATACTTATTGTTATGTGCGATAATTCGTGATTGTTCACCAAAATAGCGCGTGATAATTGTGTTTTCTTGCATAAGTGAAAAATAATTACATTTTTTTACAAAAAAGGGTTGACATTTGCAGAAAAATGTCATATAATGGAATTACGAAATGAATTTACATTTTTTGGATGAATTTCTAATTACAACCAAATAATGAATTAAATGGAGGTAATCTATTATGACGAACAAAACCCCCCAAACAAACACGGCGCACAGCGAGAACCCAAACATCAGAACCCTTGATGAGTTGGGTTATCCAAACAAAATAAAAATCCCAACCACATGAAAGAACTGTAGAGAAAACAGCATTCAACACTTCAAACGGTAGGGATTTTATATTACTGTCTAATTTTGCGGATTCCGCAAAAGTCAGATAACGAGCCATCGTTTGCTTTCCATCTTTTTGCAGTACCTTTCTCATTCTCGTTCTCAAGCGTAGCAAGTGCCTTCATTTCATGCTCGGTTGTTATATCCAAATATATCATAGTGGTTTCCAGCTGTTCGTGAGCCAACAAAAATGAAATTTGGACAATATTCATGCCATCATCAAGCCAATGAGATGCCTTTGCGTGCCTGAGTTGATGGGCATGTAGTTTGAGCGGCACATCCGGGCATGTTTGATGAGCTGTTGCTGCGTGTTTTTTTAACTGTTTGCTTACAGCCATTTGGCTTAGCTTGCCGTAATGACCTGTGTTGCGTGAATAGAAGACAAATGCTTCCGGGTCAGGGTTTTCCCCATGATGTTCCTTGATATGCCGCGTGATATGGTCAACCGTTCTTGCCATAAGGTACATTGTTCGTATTTTATCGCCTTTGCCGATGATGGTAACATAGGGCTTTTTTGCATTCAGATGGAGTTGGCCTATCTTCATGGACAAAACCTCATCAATGCGAGCCGCTGTGCTGTATAGAGTGACGATAAGTGCCAAGTCGCGCTTCCCGGTGGCAGTTGATGTATCTGGTGCCGCCATGAGTGCCTGCACCGCATCCTTGCTCATACCCTTAATCTTTTTACGAAATACCTTCCGACGGTCTATCGCAGAAGCCGACTTGTGGAGATGGAGCATGGATATTTCTTTTTCGCTGAGATACTTCAGAAATACCCTCAATGAAGCAAGGCGATTATTGCAGGTTTCAGGGGAGCAGTCACGCTTATCATCAAGCCAGGCCAGCCAATCTTCGATTATGCTTCTCTCGAAGTGTTTGCCGCAGAGTTTTTCCGGGCGCACACCTTTTTCATTTTCAAGAAAATGAATGTATAGTGATATCGCATACTCATATGACTTTAGAGTGTGTTCGCTCCGGCTTTTTTGAGAAGGAACATATTTGTGCAAAAAATTATGGATGTGCTTGGATATGAGAATTGATTCCTTATGGGCTTTAACCATGACCCACCGCCTCCGGTACGATGTCTTCGAAAACCACTTTCGGTACAATGTCATCAAAATCATATCCCGTTCGAGCTTCCATAATATCAGCCATTGCCGGGACTAGCGAATAATAATATTTCGTGCTTTCTAAAACGCTGTGCCCCATACTCTTGCTTAAATATACAAGCTTAGAATCGAAATCAAAGCCATCTCCAACGTATTGATTGATGTTTTCGGTTGCGTAATTATGGCGAAGCTCGTAGGCTGCGGCATGGGAATTGTTATATTTGTCCCAAAGTTCACGGAAATTTTTGCAAACCCAATCACAGCTATAAAAGGGTCGGTCGGGCGATGTGAAAAAATATTCCCGAGCCGGAGCAAGAGATTGTGCTACCGCATCGTATCTTTTCATCAAATCCAACATTGTGTCATGCAGAACCACAAAATGTTGAGAATTGCCTTTGGAACAGCGTATGCTAAGAACCCCCTGCTCCAAATCAACATCCCTAACTTTGAGCAAGCGAGCCTCGTTTGTACGTATCCCGCTACTGTAAAGCAATCTAAAAAAGACAGGAACTGTTATTTTGCGATATAACACCTTCCTGCTTTGTGGGGCGGATGGAAGGTCGTCACAGGCTTTGAAAAATGCTTTTAGTTCGTCAGCGGTAAATGCGTGGGGGATATAAGTGCGCCTTTCTTTATTGAGACAAACCGGCTCGATGACATCTGTTTTATCGCGATTTCGTAGATATCGCACAAAAATGATTACTACGTATATTCTTGACATACACGAATTGTTGATTTCGGTTTCGCGCTGTGCGCACCACATATCCACCATCTTTTGTGTTAAGGCTTTGGCTGTTGGATAGGTACGGAAACAATAGCGGTCAAAGTAAAACAGATTCAGTTCATAATTATCGCTCCACCGTTTTGACGCTTTTCGATAGGCGATAAATGATCTTATATCAGGAGCAAGAAAGGATTGAAATTTACGCAATGTCGAACACCCCCTCTGCTACAACATATGGCGATATATCAAGGGCACATGACTTTAAGTTTACAAAATCTGATGAGAAGTACGCCTCCGTAGAGCTTGGCGAAACGTGTCCGAGTGTACGGCTAATGGCTACATGGCTAACGCCGTTGCCCAATAACGCCGTTGCCAAGTGGTGACGAAATATATGCCACCCTTTTCTGTCGCCTTTTTCTTGGCGTATACTCGCCGCCTTCATAATTCGTTCCGATGCCCTCCACATAGCTCCGGATGTCATTGGCCTGTATGCGCCGATGGACGTGACAAAAAGTGAGGGGCATAATGTGACAGGGCGTTCGTCGGACAAATACTCATCAATTGCATTACCAACAACGGCTGTCAATGGAATTTCAAGCGGATGTTCGGTTTTTAGCTGATTGACTTTTATAACATCGCACTCCCAATCAATAGAACTCACTTCCAATGCCGCCATGTCACAACTACGAAGACCGGTATATAGAGCCAACTTGCCAATTGCTCTATCGCATAAAGACAGCTTATTAGACCTATCGTTTAGGGCATCACGAACTTTTTCCACCTCAACCAATGTTAAATATTGGATATTCTTTCGCGATTTTCTAACGATGGGTATAAATGGTATTATTTTACTGCATTCATACGGTTTTGTGATGGCGCAAACTTTGAAAAATTCAACGAGAGATGCTCTGCTCACACGAGAATCATATCGCAAGCCCCCGGGATGCATATAGTAGGAAACGACCGCCTCCTCTGTTATGTCCTCCAACCGAGTAATGCCTGTCTCCTGCATATCATATAAAAATCCTATTGCAGAGTGGAATTCATTTCGTGTGCAGGCGTTGCTTTTGTTACGCTCCTTAGCTGCATCTCTATAGTAATCAACCAAAATTCTATATTCCGGAATCAACTTGTGGTATCTTCCTCTTTTCTTGAAGCCGCGATGCTTTGAATCAGGGAACCCACCGCTAATGTCGAAATGATCTAGCAATCCAAGCATTGCATGTTTCTTTACGAGCATCTTGGGATTTTGAAGCGTAGACTCATAGTAGAGATAGATGTCATGATAGCACTTCCAGTCTTTGGATGGTGCTACTTTCAAAATCCACTGAATTTCCTTTTCAATCCTCGAAATATAGTCCACGGAATAACCAGATGTCTTCATTTGAGCCAAAAGCGAAGGATACGTATCTCTTAAATTCCCGACATTCATTTGCCATTCTCCCATCATAGTTTGATAGGAGTAGTTTGTCACACGAAACAAAATATAAACCTTTTCGCTGAAAAGCCCAATATATAACACTTTTTATTTTAAGGTTGGAGTCTTTATTTTGTTTGGATAACCGAGTAAATCTAAATGTTTAGATTTGTTGGGGCGTATAGTTTTGCCAAAGGCAACAAGAACAGAACTAGGATGGAGCGCGGGCGACGAGTTGGCATTGGTTATCGAAGGAGGCAAACTCTTGATAAGCCCCTCAAGCCCGCCAAGCCCATCGACTGACAACACCGACGAAAACCGCGCCACATGCAAAATTGATGCGCTCGGCCGCATTGCTCTATCCGCTGAGCTGCGTGCGAAACTTGCTTTGAAAGCGAAGGACAAGCTAGAGCTAAACATCACAGATGGCGGCATCACAGCAACTCTTGCAACATCCTATGTCCCCGAGTGCGTTTTCTGCGGCACGAGCAAAATAAAACTAATCTTCAACAACAAAGACATCTGCGAAAACTGCCTTGAGCTAATATATCGCGTGGTCGGATAATACACGAAGAATACATAAATCTTGTCCGCTACATGTTAAGAGTGACGAGAGCAATAGTCGACATGCTTGCTCAAGTAAATCAAAAATCAAACGCATTACAGCGGCCGAATAATTTTCGAGGAAAATAGCATTCTAAGCTACGCCCTTGAAGCTACTGTATTTGTGTAGTTACTATTGGAATTTACGAGGTGTTTCAAGAACGATATAAGACCAGCCAAAAAATGGGCTGGTCTTTATTTTCTGCATTGGAAAAATCAATTTTCTTTTGAAATTAGTTGTCGAATTTTAGCATAGTCCAAAACAATTTCACACATTTTTGTTGGTATAAAACCTTGACCAACTGGCAACTCTCTGCTATACTATTATTCCAATGTAAATAAATTCCATATTTACCAATTGATGGTTGAAAGTGTTGTGTGGATGAGATTTCACCACATATTTCAAGCAGAGTCATTATAATATCAAAAGCAGTTGGACTAGCTGTGCTTGCGACTGCGTTTTGTCAGCATAAATTATAGCCGAGGAGTGTGATGATAGTGCGAGCCGAATGCCCGAGATGCAGGCTTAGGAACTTTGACGTAGTTGATATTGGCGATAAAGCCGTCGAGATTGCGATAAAATGCCCGAGATGCAAAGAAATAGTAAGATTGCTTTTGGATAAAAATACCTTGCTGGCGGGCGGCTCACACAAAACCACGCCCCCAGGAAAAAAATATAGCGTTAAGGAGAAAATTATGCACGCAGCCATAGATTTGTTTGCCAAGCAAGGCTTCAAAGAAACAACAGCAAAGGATATTGCTGATGAGGTTGGGATAAAAGTATCTGTTGTAAACGGGATGTTTAACACTAAATCTGACATCATGGATGCCATTTTGGAATATTACAGGAAAGTCGTAAGCGGACATGCGCCGCTGGCAAAAAGCCTCGAACGCCTGACGGCAGATGCCACAACAGAAGATGTGCTGGCTTGCCTGCACACCTATCTTCCAAAGGATGATGAGGTTAATTATATAAAAGTGTTACACCTAATGTTTCAAGAATCCCCTCGTAATCATGGTTTGCGCGAGTTTTTCGCAGAAAACATGATTACTTGGCAGGAGGGCTATGTAGCCGACATTCTAAGCCGTTTAGTAAAAGCCGGAGCGTTAAGCGATGATATTAACATAGATTTCTGGTCAAGACTTCACGTAAACACCACCTATGCCTCAGCAGGTAGGCTTGTCCTTGGGGTTGGAGAGAATTATCAGAATTTCCAAGGGCTCGGTACAAAGGATATGCTGAGAACAATTTATGATACCATTTTTTCATTATATGGTAGGCAAGGTGAAACACCCGCCTTGCAACCGGCTCATTAGACTATTGAATCATTGAAGCATCGCTCTATAATGAGTCGGCAATCAAAAGTCAATGCAACAATACGGAGAGGGGGCGGCAAAAAATCAAACCATTTGACTAGCTGCTATTACATAAGCAGCAAGCGCATCATGCGTAGCAAACCAAACTGTAGCTCTGCAGTAAAGCTACCAGGCAATACTCCCATGCCGCCTAGAGCATGGAGTTCTGTGTCCCCCCGTATTGTAAGTGGAATATGCCGTTAAGGGCGTTGTAACCACAACCCCTTTAGATACCAAACACAGATGGCAAAAAGGCACTTCACCAAAAGGATTCTCAATATAATGAGAATCTTGTTGCTAAAGACACGCCTCGGCAACCGGGACAATAAACGGATGGCTGTGGGGCTAGAATCAAGGGCCGCGATTCTAGCCTGCTAATATGCGGCACAACTTAATAAAAGAACCATACCGAGCAAAGGGGCCGAAATGCGCGCCACCAAATGGCCGGATGTGTTGCGAAACACATAAGCGAAGTTAGGGTTACTGCCTTTTGGGGAAAAGACTTTATGCTGACAAACATGCGAGTCTGCTTATTCCCGCAAAGCTGCAAACCAACCTAACAACAGCTTTATTTCGTGACCCTTCGGCCCTTTTGTGTTTCGCCGCATGTCGGCTTTTTGTTTTGCTTGTGGGCGCAACTTGTACATACCCCATCATATGAATAGTTTCTATCAAAAATGCCGATAGGCGGCGAACACATTTCGCAGCCTATCGGCATTTTTCGTTTTTTTGCTCGTGATTAAAAATCTGCCTGTGTTGTTTCGTGACACATTCTAAATTTGAATTGCGCCGGCTCTTGTCCAAAGGGGGCAAGCATGGAGCATCTACATAGACAAATTATATCAGAGCATTTTACTCTCATAAAAAAATTCCAAAAAACTTTTGAAAAAACTTTTCCAAACCGGACAAGTAATGTCCGCTTTGTCCTTTATGATTTGATTATGCCAATTGCAAAGGCGGTGAAATCATGAGCGCGGCAGGCCGCAGGGCAGAAATAATCCGCATACTGCGGGGGCGGAAAAAAGATACGGTCAATAATCTGGCTTTTGAGCTAAAAGTATCTGAACGCACCATCCGCCGCGACCTGCTGACGCTTACTGTGGATGAGGGGTATCATATCGACACATTGCAGGGCAATGGTGGGGGTGTGGTGTTTCAAGACCACAGGAAGCCGCATAAAGGTGCCCTAAGCCAAGAGCAGATAAGGGTGCTGGAAGAATTGGCGCAGCACGCTGGTGATTATGAAGCCGGGGTGCTTGCGGGGATATTGGAGAGTTTTGGTTAATGAGAGTCTAATATCACAGCCTTTGCGGCTCGTAGCCTCATCATAGCCAGACGGTTTCGTTGTTTCCGCTAAATCCGAACATTGACAAATACCGCCTTATGTCGGTCATACACAATAACCAGACACATTTCAACTGCTGCCCCGAAAGGGCAAAGCGATGGGAGGAAACGCCGCCATGACTGCGAGTGGATGTTTAGAAATGAGCATTTGCCCGCGAGAGCGATAAAGCGTTACTCCCAACAGGCTTATTGGTACAGCCTGCGCCATGACCAGCAGAGGGATATAATGATACTTCCGTCTTGCACGCAACTTCCGCATGGGGCGGCCCGTCATCAGAATGAGGGGAGTGCGAACTGTAGCGCATACCGCGCGGTTGGCATTATGATGCTCTTGACCAAGAGATGTCTGGCATAGCTTCTCAATGTAATTGAGGGGCTATGCATTAGTTATTCCCAATGCCGGGGGTGCGTGGCAAATGCGGCATTTGTGAAATTGACAAATAAGATTGGCTATTTTTGTTTTCAGCCAATCTTCATATATCACTTTGTATTGCCGGTGCGGTTTGCTTCTTTGTGACGAGCCGTGCCGAGTTACATAGCGCAGACGAAAAGCAGAAATGGGTTTAATAGGTTAAATTTGAAAGTATTCACTTGAGATAATGATGAAAGGATGCGAGAAATTATGAGAAAACCAATAAAACGCGGAGATATGTATTATGCCGACCTAAATCCTGTGGTCGGTTCTGAACAAGGGGATAACCGGCCTGTGCTGGTGGTGCAGAATGATTTGGGCAACAAGCACAGCCCAACAATCGTAGTTGTGCCGATAACCTGTAATCTGAGCAAGAAGCCTTTGCCCACCCATGTAATCATTCCCCGGATTTACGGTCTTGATGCCGATTCCTTGGCTCTCGCCGAGCAGATTCGCACCATCGACCGCTCGCGCATACGAGAGCATATCGGCCGCATCAGCGATAAAACTCAATCGAAGATAGATTCCGCTATTGCTATCAGCGTAGGCATAGACAAGCTACACTAATCCCGAAATTTGCACCTAGTTTCGATTCGGAACTAGGTTTTTCAATTTGGCGCAATGCCTGGTAATGTGTACAAACCGCAAGGGCATATTCCTAATTAACTACTCTTTTATGAGGGGAGGACCTTTCGTGATTACGACACAAACAAGCCTAGAGCAGATGAAAAACATAAGCATATACGATATTAACCCAGATTCCATAGCGGATTCTAAAGACATATCTGTTGACACCAGTCAACCAGTAGCCGAACGCATGGCGGCATACCTTCGCCAAGCTAATAATCCGTATTTCATAAAAGTCGGGAAAGTCATAGTCAAGATGGGGTTTTCTGAAACGACGACATCTGCCGCTGATTGCTTTGTTAGATATATGAAAACTTCCTAATGCATCATGGTGCGCCGCCACAGAGTTGCACCTACGAAACAGGAGTGGTAAAATAAGTATACCAAACTTCAACAACCCTCCTTGTCTGCGGTTTTTTGAGAATCTACTGCACATGGAGGTATTCGTTATGAAAAATATGCACCAAAATTATTTGCAGGGCAATCACGCCCACGAAATCATTTACAATGCCGATATTTACCTGCGGCTGTCAAAAGAGGATGGCGATAAGGAAGAATCTGAATCGATAGCGAATCAGAAATCGTTGATTTTGGATTATGTGGCCTCTCAGCCCAATATTCGTGTTCACAAAATACGGATTGATGATGGGCATTCGGGGGTTGATTTTAATCGGCCTGCCTTTAATGAGATGATTGAGGATATTAAAGCGGGTGTGGTGAATTGTATTATATGCAAGGATTTCAGCCGCTTTGGCAGAAATTATATTGAGGCGGGCAAGTATATCCAAGTGCTGTTTCCGCGCGCCGGGGTGCGGTTTATTGCTATTGGGGATTCTTATGATAGTGCCAAGGAGCAAGGGGCGGTTGGTAACATTATCGTTCCTTTCAAGAATATTCTTAACGATGCTTATAGTGCTGATATTAGCACCAAAGTTAGGGGTAATCTTGAAGCCAAGCGCAGGAGGGGTGATTTTGTTGGAGCTTTTGCGGTGTATGGGTACAAGAGGGATGAGGAAAACCGCAGCCGATTGGCTATTGATGACTTCGCCGCTGATGTGGTGAGGGATATTTTTGTTTGGAAGCTAAATGGTATGTCTGCTTTGGGGATTGCCGAAAGGCTTAATGACAGCGGCATATTGTCGCCAATGGAATACAAGCGATATCTGGGTTTGCGGTTTTCGACTTCGTTTAAGGTGAACCCCACCGCCAAATGGCAGGCTAAGACCGTTTCTAGGATTTTGACGAATGAGGTTTATGCCGGTGTGCTGGAGCAAGGCAAGCGCACCACGCCGAACTATAAGGTTCGCAAACATATCAATGTGCCGAAAGAGCAATGGGCGAGAATCGATGATGCTCACGAACCTATTGTTGACAGGCATTTGTTTGATTCTGTGCAAGAGCTATTAAAACAAGACACCCGCGCATCATCGCGCGGCGGCAGCGTGCGCCCGCTTTCAGGGATAATTGTTTGCGCCGATTGCGGGGCGGCGATGGTGCTGAAAGGCAATACAAAAAACGGCAAGCGGTATGGCTATTATGTTTGCTCGGCTCATCGTGCAAACAAGGCGGTTTGCTCGACCCATATAATCAGCGACCATGCTTGTGAAAAGGCCGTGTTGGTGGCACTGCAAACCCATACGGCTTCGGTTTTGGATATGGAGCATTTGGCGCAGCAGGCGGGGGAGTTTGCATATAGCCAGGGCAATGTCCGCAGGCTGACCGCCAGGCTGGAGGCGAAACGCGAGGAATTGCGGAGGGACAATACATATCGACTATCCCTATATGAAAGCTACAAAGACGGCATAATCCCTCGCGAGGACTTCATCAGTTTCAAAGCTACTTATGATAAAAAAATCCAAGAAGCGGAGATGGTTATTAAAGCTACCGAAAACGAAATAGAAAGTGCCGTTGAGGGCGAAATGCAAAATCGTGGATGGGCGGATATCTTCAAGGCATACGTCAACGCCGATGAATTATCCCGCAAGATGGTTGTGGAGCTTGTTGAAAAGGTGCGTGTTTATGAAAAGGGCATGATCGAGGTTGTTTTTCGCTATTTCAATGAATATGAGCAAGCGAAAAATTTGTTTGCGGATAAGGCGGTGGTTTAGATGGCAAGAACGAGCAGAAAAGCCGCCGCACAAACTATCGTGCCCAATTCTGTCGCCACAACTTACAGTACAGCCCTATACATCCGCCTATCTATAATGGATAGCGGCAAAAAAGACGGCGAATCCATAATCAATCAACAAGAAATGCTGGAACAATACATCGCATCTCGCCCCGAATTGGCATTGAGAGAGATTTTCGTTGATAATGGCGAAACTGGGGTTGATTTCCACAGACCTGCATGGACTGATTTGATGAACAAATGCCACGCAGGTAAAATTAATTGCATTGTACTAAAAGACCTTTCAAGACTGGGGCGAAACTATATCGAAACAGGGGATTATTTGGAGCGGATTTTTCCTATGCTGGGGGTTAGGCTGATTGCTGTTACTGATGGCTATGATAGTTTGAGCCTAACGAATGGCGAAAGACTGGTATCTAGCCTAAAAAATCTCGTCAATGATATTTACGCAAAGGATATTAGCCGCAAGGTGTGTGCCGCCATGCTGACCAAGCAAAAGAATGGCGAGTTTATTGGCGGCGCGGCTTGTTATGGGTATTTGAAAGATGAGGGCAACAAAAACAAGCTCGTGCTAAACCCCGAAACCGCGCCTATTGTGCGGCAGATTTTTGAGTGGAAGGCAGAGGGGCTGGGCAATACCGTCATCAGTCAGCGACTGGAATCACTTGGCACACCCTCGCCCAATAAATATAAATACCTCAAAGGTATACTTCACAAGCCCAAGTTTGCTGATAGTGTTTGGATTCCTGAAACTATTGCAAGGCTTTTGCGGAACACCGCTTATTTGGGGCATATGTCGCAGGGCAAGATGAAAGAGGCTTTATATGCGGGTCAACCAAAGCGCGAGATGAAACGTGAGAATTGGATTATTGTGGAGAATACCCATGAACCGATTGTATCACAAGAATTATTTGATGCTGCTAATGCGGTGTTGAATACTCGAAAAGCCCATTATGATGCAAACTATGGAAAACATAACCATCTGGATAAGACGACAAGCATTTTGCAAGGGCAGGTTTTTTGCGCGGAGTGCGGAAGGGCATTGAAACGGCGAAGTAATGTCAACCGCAAAACGAATCAGGTTTCCTGGTCATATGAATGCAGAATGTTCAAAACCCATAAAACCTGCGCCAAAAAATCCATTTCCGAATCCGATTTATATGCGGCGGTGTATGAGGCGATTAGGGTGCAGCTTGATATTTGTGTTGACGTTTCTGGCGCGATTGATAAACTCAACCGTGAGTCGAGCTACAAATCACGGCTGGCGCGCCATGATGCGCAAATCGAGGAAATTGAAAAAGAGCTACGGCGCATAACGACCCTCAAGCGGGCTGTATATGAGGATTATGTTGCAAAACTGCTGACTGCTTCTGAATATCAGTTTGCGAATAATAAATATAACGCCGACATTGCCGAGCAATCCGAACGGCTAGAGATTGCAAAGAATACCAGAGAAGAATTCTCCGCAAACACAACCACAAAAAATAGGTGGTTTGCAACATATAGCCGTTTTGCAGACTGCAAAGAACTAACTGCTGATATGGCGAAAGTCTTAGTCGAGCGTATAGATGTTCATGAAGGTCATAAAATTGAGGTTGTTTTCAAATTTCGGGATGAATATTCAGGCGGGGAGGTGTTGGCATGAAGCCTGTTATCGCCAAATATCTGCGCATTTCCGATGAAGATATTGATTTAGACGGCGTTGAGAAGCACGAGAGCAATTCCGTAGGCAATCAGCGTTCGCTGCTTGATAATTTCATAGCAAACTCCCCCGAGTTTGCCGATTATGAGATAGCCGAGTATCTTGATGACGGTCGGACAGGCACGAATTTCTCCCGCCGTGGCGTGCAAGAGTTAATCGAGGCCGCCAAGAATGGGCGCATCCAATGCATTGTTGTGAAAGACCTATCCCGATGGGGCCGCAGCTATCTTGAAGTCGGCGACTTTTTGGAGCAAAAATTCCCTGCCTGGGGAGTGCGATTTATTAGCATTGGGGATATGTATGACAGCGCGAAACTAAGCCAAGGCGCGACCGGCGGCATAGATATGGCTTTTCGCGGGCTGATTGCGCAGATGTATAGCCAAGATTTGTCCGAAAAGGTGCGGGCGGGCAAGGATGCTGCCAGTCGCAACGGCAAGATTGTAACTAGCCAGCCGACTTATGGATATGATATCGACAAAAACGACCGTCATAAATTTGTGATAAATCAAGATGAGGCATCTATCGTAAGGCGGGTTTACAGCCTTTACGAGCAAGGGCATAGGGTGGCTGAAATTGTGCGAATACTCAATGCCGACAATATCCCAACACCACAAGCGAGCAAAAGAGCCAAGGGCTACGATTCCAAGGCGGGGCGGGGCGATTGCTGGGGCAAGGGTGCTGTTCGGCTAATCCTTAGAGAGGAGAAATACACAGGCAAATGGATATATGGCAAAGCAAGAGTTTCCGAGCTTGGCGGCAGGCGGGCATATCCTGTGCCGAGGAGTGAGTGGATTATTGTGGATGGGGCTATACCTGCGATTATTACGGACGAGCAGTTTGCGAGGGTGCAGGCAAAGTTGCGTGAATCAGTCAACAACAAGGGCGACAAGGGCAAGGGCAAGCCCCGCACCGAAAGAGCGATGTTTGCGCGGAAAATCAAGTGCGGGTCATGCGGCAGGGGTATGGCCTATCATGCTCTAAAGGCTGGCAGGATTTATCAATGCTCAATGCGCAACCAATCGCGGGATTTTAGCTGCAACACGGGCAGGATTGCGGAGCAGGATATCTATGACGCTGTTCTTAACACGATTCAGATTCATGTCCGGCTTACCCAAGAAGAAAAGGCTCGCAGGGCTGATGCAGCAAAATCTGATATGGCAAACGAGCAAGAAATATACGGCAAAATCCGCGCCGCTCAAATCGGCATTGAAAAGTCAAAAATTGAAAAGATGGCTCTATGGGAGGAATTTCATAATGGAGGCATTGCCAAAGAAGCTTTTCAAGATAAAAGCAGTAAGCTGACCGAGCAGATATCGCAATATGAACATCAGGCTATCCTGCTAGAATCCAAGCTGCATAAACCGATGACAACGAGCGAGTGCAATGATATTTTCATGAAGCGATACGGCCAACTAAACGGCATAAACTCGTTATCCAAAGAGTTAGTCTGCGAGCTTGTAAAGGAAATCCGCATATACGACCCAGAACATATCGAAATAATCTGGTCATATGGCGATCCCTTTGCAAAATGAAAATTTTTTTGGATTTTACTTGACACGCGCCGACGGTGTAGTAGGCCCAATCACATGGGATAGGCTAATGCGCGAGTCTTTGGGCGCGACTGCGCCGCCGGCGATTCCCGCCTTTCCGGGCAGCCCCGTTCGCATGGGGGCGAGCGGCGAGCCAGTGCGCCAAATCCAGCAGGCCATAAACACCCTAGTGCCCCTGCACCCCGGCCGCCTATGGCGACTGACCGAAAACGGCATCTTCGACGCCATGACCCGCGACGCAGTCTTTGCCATCCAAAGCATCTTCGGCCTAAACATCGACGGCGTAGTGGGCCCAATCACTTGGGAACGCCTAATGCGCGAGGCGGCGGCCGTAGGCCAACCACTCCAGCTACCCAGCGGCGTACGCATCTTGGACGACGGCAGCGTATTACTACCCCGCCCCACGGCACGAATCGCCCCGCTTTTGGGCATTCTGCTAAAGAAATGGGATAAATAATTTTTAGAAATCCAATCAAAAACCAACCATCAGCCGGTTTGCGCTATTGCTAATAGCAATCGGCTGATGGTTGGTTTTGCAGCCTAAATCCGGGGGTAGGCATTTCGCCAAAATTTCACTATCATTTATCTGGATGCATTCTTGCTGCTATATATCAAGGAATGATCCATTCTTTCAAGTGTCTCCATTAAAATCATTGAAAGGCCGCTCAAGAGCAAATCGTCATCTTTTTTACCTATTCCATACTCTTTCGCAATTCGAGATGTGTATTCAAGCATATTCATAAAATCCCTAATTGCTTCATCTTTCAGTTTGTCGGATTTGTTGGATCTTAGTAAATTAAATAAATCTTTCCCGAAATCATAAATCCAAGGGAAATCTTCTTTAAGAAGAGAGGTTGCGACAAGTAATGTGCAGTTTTCGTCCTTTTCACCTGTTTCAATGTAAAATATCTCTCTAATCATCAAGGGATTAAACGGTCGTTGCCTTCGTGAATACCCCTCATTTCTGCTTGTTCGATTTGAAATACGTTCAAGCTTTTTTGAAACCTCCCCAAGCTCCTCGGTGGTCTTGCTCTCGGAATTCCTTAGCAGTTTTTGGTTATCACGCGAAAGGGAGAGGATTTCCTCTAAAACCTGAGATGATTTTTCCGCACCGATGGTTTTTGCGTCCTCGTCATCCTCGATAATGCTGGAAGTTATTTCTTCGAGAGCAGCTTCGAGATCCGGATACCATTTCTCAAACACTTTGTCGAGACCATCTAGTTTTTTCTCGACTCTCTCATTTATTGTATTAATCAATTTTCTTATTTCATCCTTGGAAAAAGGGGCTGCCTGAAATTGCATTAGTGGGCTATTTGATAGGTCGGATGGGTTAAGGTCGAAAAGAAATGGCACAACACGGGATTTTTCTATTGCTTTCGACAAAGCACCAGCCTCAAATAGCAACCACGGAGCCTCAAAATTATCTCGCGTAACACAAAGCACGCCAAAATCTGATTCCTGTAGCTCTTTGGCGATATCCACACTCCATCGCGCCCCTTTCTGAATATCTTCAGATGACACAAATGGCTCTACAGATTGAATAACATCCTTTATCCACTCTTTAAGAGCCTTCGCTATTCTCAAACTACGCTCACCAGACCAGCTAATAAAAATTCTCACAGCTCTCCCCCTCTTATTGTAAAAAGCCATACAGCCTCGCCTCCTCATCAAATAAAGTATGCTCAAAAACACACAATAATAACGAGGATGGCACATGTAGAGCAAAAATCAAAAAATAACCGCCACACCTGGTAAATTTTCCAATGTAATAATTATAACAGATGCTGCCAGAAATTTCAACAGCAATATCCAAAAAAACCAAAACAGCCGGCCATTTTGCCGACTGTCTTGGTTTTGGTATTTATCGAAATTTTTTCACCACAGGTATTCCGGGCACCGTCATATATTTCTCCTTGGTGGCCAACCCACCGCGAATGTGCCTCTCTGATTTGTTTACCTCCAAAACCTTCCGCGCCTCTTTGGCCAACCTAGGATTTATTTTGGTCAGCCTTTCTGTTACGTCCTTATGCACAGTAGATTTGCTGATGCCGAATTTTTTGGCGGTTTCTCGCACGGTGGCGTTGCTTTGGATAATGAATTTTGCAACTTCAACGGCTCGCTCCTCGATATAAGCCTTCATGAAATTGCCCCCTTTGATTTTTCACTCGCTTTAACTATATGCGCCACAAAGCCAAGGTATGCGATTTTAGGGCTTGGCAAAGCCCCGCGCGGCAAAATGCCGAATAAACCAAAGCCATAAAACTTGACTATCAGCTGGCATTGATGTATAATTTTAGTATAGATTCTCGTTGTGAAATCCAAAACGAATGGGGGCTTACAAGATGTTTGACAATGCGGGTTATTGGCTAGAATTATGTGATGATGATTTGAGGGCAGCTAAAAATCTTTTAAAATCCAAAGACTATCTGTGGATGGCGTTTATTTGTCATCTTGTCGTTGAAAAGTCAATCAAGGCTGTGATAGCAGAAAAAACAACCGAAGAGCCAATGAAAACCCATGACTTTGCTAGGCTTGCAGACCTAGCGGCTTTGGGTAGTGAGCTAAACGAATCCCAAAAGGATTTGCTCGAAGAACTTACGCCATTTAATATCGAAGCGCGATATCCATTATATAAGCAGAAGATGGCCGCAAAACTTTCACCCGAATATTGCGAAAGCCTTTTGGTCAGAACGGAGGAATATTTATGCTGGACAAAGCAAAGGTTTGGGAAATAGCCGAATCCTACACAAACAGAATAAGGGCAGAATACAAGCCCAAACAAGTAATCCTATTTGGGTCGCATGTGCATGGCAGCGCGCGCGAAGATAGCGATATTGATATCGCCGTGATATTTGACATAGCCCCCGGCGAGTTTTTGGACACTTGGACACATCTTTTAAAATTGCGGCGCGGCTTGAGCTACGATATAGAAACCCACTTGCTGGATGAAACAATGACGAGGTGTGGGTTTTTGGAGCATATTCGGAGTACGGGAGAAGTTATTTTTGAGGTGTGAGTTTGTATAAGGCGGTGAAGATGCGTTTCTTTTCTTGTGGTGCTTTGTTATCTAGGGTTGAAGGATTCGGTGTTTAGCTTGAATGTTACTGATTGCATTAACGATGATGGGCGGTATTGGGAGTTGGAAGGAAAACGAGAGACGAGAAAGAGGAGGGAAGTTAGCTGTGTTTGGAGACACCATAGAAAAACTTAAATGCACTTCATGTAATGTAAAGTATATAATACGTTGGAATGGATCAAAACCAAGAAAATTGAGCGGAGGGAAGTCCAGCGCGCGTTGTCCATACTGCAATAACATTGTTATGATACCGACCGGAGGAACGAGCCGCTTCTCTGTGTATCCATATTCTGTATATTCAAACCATCTATCAAAATTTTTTAAGAATATCACTCCGTTTATTCTGATTGCACTATTAGGTATTGCCACGAGGGTAATTCCTGTATTTTGTGATGATCAAATCCTTGAAGTAGTAGGAGACATTGGTTTGGAGCTTGGAGCGGCTGCAATAATAATGCTATTTGTTGATAAAAGAATCGAGTACAAAAGTGCCAAAACCGAAGACAAAATAAAGCAAATGATTTCGTTGAGAATTGAAGGCACTTCATTCCACCCAACATTTATTAAAACTCAAACTAAGGAGTCTGTTGAAATGTATGAAGGCGAAGAAGTTTATGGTTTTATGAAAAGTCATCCAGATTGGTTAGCTCGAGTAGCCTCGCTGGAGGATACGTACTCTCCTAACAAAACGATTGAGTCCAAGGTAAAAGCATGGATTGATTACGTACCGAAAGAGATTGATGAAATCGCGAAACTTGCCACTCCGTATCCCGATATTTTGTCAGAGTTGATTAAAATTAAAGACCAGTTCAAACGGTTTCAATTTATACTATGGCTACAATTTAATGAGCTATCAACTACAACTTCTGAAACGAACGCTCAAAGAGTAAAAAATGAAATTGTTGAAAATATAAAAAGGCTAAATGAAGGAATATCTCAATATAGAATTTCATTCAAAGCTAGCGAAAGTTTATATTGATATCACACAAAGCGAAAATGGCATAGATCGACCTTAAGCCCAGTAGCTATGCCGTTTTTGTGTTACTTGATTATCCAAATCAACCTATCCATTTCGCTACCCCCATATGCACAGTAGATTTGCTGATGCCGAATTTTTTGGCGATTTCTCGCACGGTAGTGGGGTTTTGTGGAGTAATAATTCGGCGGGCAATGGGCGCGCCTGCTGGTTTTGTTGAGTGATTATTTTTTGCCTTGAAATGTGGGGGGAAGTGTGGTATACTTGCTTTAGTTTAGTGGAAGGGGTGTTTTGATGAGGGAGTTTCGGGTGCTTTCGCCTACGGCGATTTTGGGGTATGGGTTTCCGGCTGAGTCTTTTCGGGAGGGGATGAGGCGGCGGCCGCATGTGATTGCTGTGGATGGGGGATCGACTGATCCCGGGCCGTATTATTTGGGCTCGGGCAAGTCTTTTACCGACCGGGGCGGGGTAAAGCGCGATATGGAGTTTATGCTGACTGCTGCTGCTGAGGCCGGGATTCCCGTGATTGTGGGGACGGCGGGGGGTAGCGGGGCGGATTCGCATTTGGATTGGAATGTTGAGATTGTGAAGGAAATAGCGCGGGAGCAGGGGCTGAGTTTTCGGCTGGCTGTGATATCGGCGCAAATTGATAAAGCCGCCGTTTTGGCCGATTTGGCGGCGGGGAAATTGCGGCCTATGGGGGCTGTGCCGCTGCCTAGCGCGGGTGGGATTGCGGATTCTAGCAATATTGTAGCGCAAATGGGCGCAGAGCCTATTATCGCCGCGCTGGATGCGGGGGCGGATGTGGTGATTACCGGGCGGGCGTATGACCCGGTGGTTTTTGCTGCGCTGGCCATTCGCGAGGGTTTCGACCCCGGGCCCGCCATGCATATGGGCAAAATTTTGGAATGCGCCGCGATTGCCGCCAGCCCGGGTAGCGGCTCGGATTGCATGTTTGGCTATTTGCGCGAGGGGCATTTTGAAATGGCCGCACTGAGCGATGCGCGCCAATGCACCACTATTTCCGTGGCCGCCCATACCCTCTATGAAAAAAGCGACCCCACTGTTCTGCCCGGCCCGGGCGGGGTGCTGGATTTAAAGGCATGTACTTTTGAGCAAACCGCCGAAAATACCGTGATTGTGCGGGGTAGCCGCTATATCAAAGATTCGGATTATTTTATCAAACTCGAAGGCGCGCGGATGATTGGCTATCGCACCATTAGTTTTGCCGCCTGCGCCGACCCTATTATGATTGGACAAATCGACGAAATCGTCGCCGCTGTCAAAAGTCGCGTGGCGGCAAATTTTGAAAATATTGACAATTTTTTCCTTGATTTTAAAATCTATGGGGCGGGGGGCGCTAGCCTTTATGGGGTTTCCGGAAAAACCCCCGATGAGATTGGGATTATTATCGAATCCGTTGCCCAAAGCCCTGCGGATGCTGATACTATCTGCTCTTTTGCCCGGTCGTCTTTGCTGCATTATGGCTATCCCGGGCGGATTTCGACGGCGGGCAATTTGGCTTTTCCATTTTCTCCCAGCGATTTTCGGGCGGGAGAGGTTTATGAGTTTTCCGTATATTGCCTAATGCCCTCGCCAGACCCATGCCAATATTTTCCAATGACGCTCTATACCTGCGAAAAGGGGGTGCTGACCAATGCATAAGCTAATCGACCACGCCGCAGTAATCCGCTCAAAAAACTCCGGCCCATACGAGCTAACCTTTGACATAATGTTTAAAAACCAAGCTTTTTTCGACAAATTTGCCGCCGCCAAAATAATTACCCCGCCCATTTTCGCAAAACTCTACGGCATTAGCGAATCTAATATCCTGTCCATAATAGCCTACCCCCCCGCCCGCGCCATAAAAATCACCATAACCCGCCCCATGCCCTCAGGCAGCCTAGGCGAGCGCGACGTATACGGCGCGCAACAACACGGCCCGCTAATGGCTTTCGAGTTTGAAATGGAGGGCTTACTATGATGGAAATTATTAGTCTGGGCGGCAAAACAGGCGTGTTCCTTGAGGAAGCACGATATGACGACCTTTTAGAAACTATCCGCATTTTACAAGATATAATACCAAAGACTAAGAAAAATCTGGAATGGTATTTGGAGGACTATGACGATGAATCCGGCAGGTTTGATTGGGGCGATGGGGATAAAGCTGAGGGGCGTGAATTGTTGTGAAACAAGGGGATATTATTTTGGTGGATTTTAATCCGATCAAAGGTAGGGAGCAGGCGGGATATCGCCCTGCGGTTGTTATTAGCCAAACTGCGTATAATCGAAAAAGCAATATGGTTTTAGTGTGTCCGATTACGAATAGCACAAAGCCCCTTCGCCTTCGCGTTTTGCTGGACGAAAGAACCGAAATTCAAGGGGATGTTATTTGCGAGCAAATCAGAACCATTGATTTGTTGGCGCGAAAATGCAAGGTTGTTGAGGAAATTCCAAAAGACCTCCTTAAAAAGATTTTGGATGCTGTTTCGGTTTTGGTTGAAATGGAAGATTGTGATTAAATTATAAAGGAAGTGATTTTATGCGTGAGGTACATGTTGATACGATTAAATCTGGGGTGGCGCAGATGTGTATTGAGTCTTGTGTTGTGATTGCGCCCGGGATTCGGCGGGCTTTTGAGGCGGCGCGGGAGCGGGAGAGTGGGGTAGGGCGGCTGGTGATGGAGAATCTGCTGGAAAATGCGGATGTGGCCATTCGCGAGCGCATGCCCATATGCCAGGATACCGGGTTTGTGGTGGTTTTTGTCGAGATTGGGCAGGATTGCCGCGTGGTTGGCGGGGCTTTGGGCGATGCCATAAATGCCGGGGTGGCTCAGGGTTATGAGCAGGGCTATTTGCGCAAAAGCGTGGTGGGATGCCCCATTGAGCGGGTCAATACCGGGACGAATACCCCGGCGGTGATTCATTATGAAATAATCCCTGGGGATGGCTTGACGGTGCATGTTAAAGCAAAGGGATTTGGTAGCGAGAATATGAGCCAGCTGAAGATGCTTAAACCCAGCGATGGTTTGCAGGGGATAGAGGATTTGGTGATGAAGACCGTGATTGATGGGGATGCAAACCCCTGTCCGCCGATTATTGTGGGGGTTGGGATTGGCGGCACTATGGAAAAATGTGCCATTATTGCCAAAAAAGCCCTGATGCGCGAGGTTGGCAGCATCAATCCCGACCCGGCTCTGGCCAAGCTGGAGGCGGATTGGCTAAATAAAATCAATGCCACCGGCATTGGCCCAAATGGCATGGGCGGCAAAACTACCGCCATGGCGGTGCATATTGATAAATTTCCAACACACATTGCCGGGCTGCCTGTGGCGGTAAATATCGGCTGTCATGTTACGCGCCATGGCGTTATGAATTTTTAGGGGGGGATGAATATGAGCGAAATTAGGGAAATTTTTACACCGCTGGATAATTCTGTTATTGAGAGCCTGGTTTGTGGCGAGATGATTCATATTACAGGCGAGGTATATACGGCGCGGGATGCGGCGCACAAGCGGCTTTGCGAAATGCTGGAGCGCGGCGAGGCTATGCCTTTTGATTTTGCGGGCAATATCGTTTTTTATGCGGGCCCATGCCCCGCGCCGCCGGGCAAGCCTATAGGCTCGGTCGGCCCCACCTCCGCCCCGCGGATGGATGCCTATGCCCCCATCCTAATGGCCGAGGGGCTGAAAGTCATGATAGGCAAAGGAATCCGCAATCAGGCGGTTCGTGAATCCATTGTCGAACACAAAGGCGTTTATTTTACCGGAATCGGGGGTGCTGCCGCATATATCGCCCAATGCGTCCAATCCGCCGATTTGGTGACTTTCGAGGATTTAGGCACAGAGGCCATCCGCCGCCTAAAAATCATAAAAATGCCGGTAATTGTCGCGATAGATTCCCGCGGCAAATGCATTTATGATAGATAAAGGGAAAATCGAATTTGGGGACGCGGAAAATACGTGTCCCCCTTTTTGTTTTGTTGAATTTGTGGGTTGATTATATTGGGGATTTGTGATAAAATTAGTTTGGGAAATAATTTTTAAAATTTTGTTACTATTGCCGCCTGTCGTTCGTTTTATAGTTAGACGAGGGGAGAGGGCGGAATTGAGAGGGTGATTTATTTGGCCGATATTCCTCGGAAGGTGATTTTTAGCGGGATGCAGCCTACTGGTTTTCCTACTATTGGCAACTATATTGGGGCTATGAAAAACTGGGGGGATTTGCAAAGGGAATATGACTGCCTGTATTGCGTGGTGGATTTGCATGCGATTACGGTGCGGCAGGTGCCCGCAGAGCTGCGGCGCAATTCGCGCAATTTGGTCGGGCTATATATTGCGGCGGGGCTAGACCCCGCGGCGAATTTGCTCTATTTGCAAAGCCATGTGGCCGGACATAGCGAATTGGCATGGATTTTGAATTGCTATACCTATATGGGCGAGCTTTCGCGGATGACGCAATATAAAGACAAAACCGCAAAGCATGAGAAAAATATAAATGCCGGGCTTTTTACCTATCCTGTGCTGATGGCGGCGGATATTTTGCTTTATAATGCGGATTTGGTGCCTATCGGGGATGATCAGCGGCAGCATTTGGAGCTGGTGCGGGATATTGCCGGGCGGTTTAATGGGGTGCATGGCGATGTTTTCACAATTCCCGAGGCGTATTATGGCTCGATTGGCGCGCGGGTGATGAGCCTAAGCGACCCCGCCCGCAAAATGAGCAAATCCGATGAAGCCGCCAGCTATATCGCCCTGCTCGATGATGATGATACCGTGCGGCGCAAATTTAAACGCGCTGTGACCGATTCGGAAACCGAGATTCGATATGATAAAGAAAACAAACCGGGAATTAGCAATCTATTAACAATATATGCCGGGGCGCGGGGAATTAGCATAGAGGCGGCCGAGGCCGATTTTGCCGGGGCAAACTATGGCCGACTAAAAACCGATTGCGCCGAGGCTGTGATTGAATATATTACAAAACCCATCCGCACCCGCTTTGATGAAATAATGGCGGATCAGGGATATATTGATGGGATACTAAAAACCAATGCCCAAAAGGCGGCGGCGTTAGCTTATAAAACCATGAGAAAAGTCCGCAAAAAACTGGGCTTTGTAGAAGTTTAAAAGGAGGAATTTTTATGACAATGGCAAATTGTCCCAGATGCAAAAAATTATTCCCGAAAGTATATGACCCCATTTGCGAGGAATGCGCCAAAGAAGAAGAAAAATTATTTCGCACGGTTGTTGATTATTTGCGGGATAACCCAAGTGCTACCGTAGGCGAGGTAAGCGATGCCACAGGCGCAACTGCCAAAAAAATCCTAGGATATCTGCGCGATGGCCGCATTTCTATTTCGACACCCGAGCTAAATTGCCGCGGCTGCGGCACAAAAATCGCATCCGGCAATTTTTGCGATACCTGCGCTGTGCAAAATCAAAAAGACCTAGACGAGCTGGGAATAAAAGACCCGGATGCCCCAAAAGCAAGGCCTAAACCAGCCCCCACGGGCCCTAAAAAAGTAGTTATGCACACCCGCAGTCGCGGTGGTAAATAAATAACAAAAAATAAAATTTTTTGAAAGGAGAGTGCAATTATGAACATAATCACATTGGCTCTGATTTTATTGGCTATTGGCCTAGCATTGCTGGCCATCGAGGTATTTACAGCGGGCTTGGATTTCGGCATATCCGGCGTTTTGGGATTTGCCGCGTTGGCCGGCTCTGCCGTCGTGGTGATTTATAATCACGGATTTTTGGGCGTTATCATAGTCATCTGCGCCCTGGGCTTTCTCATTCCCAGCGGCATCGTATTTATGCGCTGGGTACGCCGCCGACAAATCTATGGCAAATTTATCCTAACCGAAACCCTAGCCGAGGCCAAATCCGACATTTCCGGCCTAGATTTTTTCATGGGCAAAGAGGGCATCACCAAAACCGCCCTGCGCCCCCATGGCGACGCGGCCTTTAACGGCGCAAAAGTAGAAGTCTGGAGCGAATCCACCTACATCCCCGCCAACGCCCGCATAAAAGTAATCGACATTCGCGACAAAAAGGTAATCGTCCGCCCCGCCGAGAGCAATTAAATCCCAAGGGAGGGCTTATGCGCAAATTAGGCTGTTTGATTTTGCTGGTTGTGATATTGCTATCATCCTGCATACCCGCTACCCATGCGCCCGCCGAGGGGGTTTGGGCTTGTGAAAAATCAGGCATAACATTGTATAACAGGCCTAGATACCGCCCCTTGCATGGGCTGACGTATAATTATCATCTTGTGACAATAGTCAATACAAATGGCGAGATGGTAGCGGGGTTTGCCCTTTGGGATGGTTCGCGCTTGACAGTTCATAGGGTTAATCCGCGCGTGAGCGGGCGAATTGATATTCGAGGAATTATTTTTGCGGGCACATATCGCTGGGTCGGCGAGGAGATGCATTTTACTCCCACATCCGAAAACTTTTCCGAGCTAACCGGGCATGACGGAGCTGTAATCTTTCGCCAAACAAATGATTACGCTCCAATCAATCCATACGATTGGTTTCCGCATCTGTTTCCGGCGGGTGATTAGGTGTTTGGTAGTTATCTCAAGAAGGTGATGGATAAGTATAGCGAATTGCTAAACGCTTTTTGGGGGGCGAGAATAAATCGCGCTGATAATTGCGGGGATGACCAAATATGGCGTGTCCGTGTAGGGGCGGCCATTGGCCGCCTAATGTCCGCCGCCGATATTTAATTATTGCAAATTTGAAAAAGGCGGCCAATGGCCGCCCCTACGTCAACGTGATAATCGGAAAAAATAAAATAATAAAATTAAATATGAATGGAGGTATTTTTATGACGTTTTTGTTGGTTGGTGCTGAGGGTGTGCCGTCGTGGTTGATTCCGGCGGTGATTATTGTGGTGGCAGTGTTTTTCTTTATTACGCTGTTTTTGAATTTTATTCCTGTGGGGCTGTGGATTTCGGCGGTTTCGGCGGGGGTAAAGGTGAGTATCTTTTCGCTGGTTGGGATGCGGTTGAGGCGGGTTAAACCTGCTATGGTTATCAATCCGCTGATCAAGGGGACAAAGGCCGGGCTGGCCCTTTCGCAAAACCAGTTGGAGAGCCATTTGCTATCCGGCGGGCGGGTGAATAATGTGGTGGATGCACTGATTGCGGCGCATAGGGCAAATATCGAGCTGGCTTTTGAGCGGGCGGCGGCTATTGATTTGGCCGGGCGTGATGTATTTGAGGCCGTGCGCATGAGTGTTATGCCAAAGATTATCCAAACCCCCATGATTTCCGCGATGGCAATAAATGGAATCGAGATTAAGGCCATGGCAAAGGTCACTGTGCGGGCAAATATCGCCCGGCTGGTCGGCGGAGCAGGCGAGGATACCATTTTGGCGCGGGTTGGCGAGGGGATTGTTACCACAATCGGCTCGGCCACTACCCATAAAGAGGTTTTGGAAAATCCTGATAAAATCTCGCGTACCGTTTTGAACAAAGGGCTCGATAGCGGCACTGCATATGAGATTTTGTCGATTGATATTGCGGATATTGATGTAGGGCGAAATATCGGCGCGCAGCTGCAAATCGACCAGGCCGAGGCCGATAAACAAATCGCCCAGGCAAAAGCCGAGGAACGCCGCGCCACCGCCTATGCCCGCGAGCAGGAAATGCGCGCGCAGGTAGAGGAAATGCGCTCGAAAGTGGTTGAGGCCGAGGCGGCTGTGCCTCAGGCCATCGCAGAGGCTTTGCGCGCCGGGCGCATGGGTGTTATGGATTATATCGGCATGGAAAACAAGCTCGCCGATACCAAAATGCGCGAGGGCATCGCCGGCATGAATATAAACCTAAATACCAATACCGACAAGAAATAATTTTTGAAATTTGCAAACTTTTCGATTTTTGTAACGTATTATTAAGTAGTAATGCGGCATGATAAGATTATGAAATCGAAAGGAGAGCGAATATGGCTAATGAGAGAATGCAGGTTTTGAAAATGGTGGAGGATGGCAAAATCACCGTGGATGAGGCCACCAAATTGCTGGAGAGCCTAAAGGTAAACGGCGTTGATACAAAAACTTTTGAGGAAAGATTTTCAAATTTTACTCATGGATTCGGCGAGTTTGCCAAAGAAATGTCATGCAAACTGGGGGCTGCCTATAAAGAGATGGAGCCAAAGGTGAAAGATTTCACAAAAAAGATGGTGGCAAAAACCGCCGACATAGCCGACAGCATTTCCCAAAATCTGCACGAGAAAATGGAAAAGATGAAGGCCGAGGATTGTGAATGCGAATGCGATTGCCCCGAGGGCGAATGCGATTGCGATTGCGAGCCAACCTGCGAATGCCCCGAGGGCGAATGCAGATGCAACTAGAGCCAAAAACCCAAAACAGCCGGCTATTTCGCCGACTGTTTTGGGTTTTTAATATCCTAGCACTTGGTCTTGGCATTTATTTTGGCATTATGCAGGTTCGCCCATTGGCGGCAAACGAAGCATCCGCCGAATTTATGACAATGATGGCAAATATTAGACAATGGGCTATCCCTCGGCCAATGACATCCATGAATTTGCGCCATGTTAGGAATGGGATTATCCGGGAAATAGAGGGCATGGGTTTGCGCCCCGAGGTGCAAGAGATTGTATTTACAGAAAATGACATACGAATGGCGAGATATATCGCGACGGGGCATAGGAGCTTTCTCGATGTCCCTCTTTCCGATGCTTTTCATAATGAATTTACGATTGACGGAAGGCTTTATTTGTATAATATTTTAACGCGGCTGGAATCGGCCACATCCGACCGGGTTGTTTTGTTTGTTTCGCATTATGACACAATGCCCGGATTTCCCGGAACTCCCGGGGCGGCTGATGCGATGCTGCCGATTGCCGCCATGCTAGAGGCAATGCGGGAGCTTTCCCAAATGGACGCGCTAAATCGCAATGTGTATTTTTTGATGACTGATGCGGAGGAGTATTGGGCTATGGGGGCTTTGGCGTTTGTGCGGGAAAATCCGGAGCTTCGCGATAGGGTTGATATGGTAATCAATTTGGAGGCGGTCGGCAATGCGGGGGCTTTGGTGCTTTTTCAAACCTCGCCTCGCCCCTCTGAAATAGTGCGGTTTTTCGGCACTAACGCGCCTAGGCCTGTGGGATTTTCATTCGCCCCATCAATTTATGAAAGCATGAGCTTTTGGACTGATTTTTGTGTTTTTTTGTACTACGGCTGGCTGGGCATAAATTTGGCCATAACAAAAGGCCAGGAGCATTATCACCAGCTCAGCGACACCTATCAAAATCTAAACCGCGATGCGGCATACAATTACCTGCAAACGGTTTTGTCCCTAGCCAGAGCCGCCGCCGAGCCGCCCAACCAGCGCAACCCATCCGAATCCATCTTTTTCCCATTCTACCCGGGAAACCTCCTAATAATAAGCCGCCCGGCGGCCTACGCCCTAGGAATCGCAATCAGCATATTGGCCGCGCTATGCATCCACCTCAATCGCAACAAAAAATTAACAATAATAAAACTATCAATCCCACTACTCCTATCCATCGCCAGCCTAATCCTTTTCCACACGGCCAGCTACCTATTCTGGCTCCCCCTATTTTTCGCCGCCCTATCCACCCTCTGCAACAACAAACCAAAAACCCGCATCATCCTATCCGCCCTCGCCGCCCACACCCTAGCAATACTATGGACACCCGTCCTATATTTGCTATCTGATTTTCTCGCCACCGGATTTTTATAACATTGTCTGACCCGGAAAACAAGATTCTGATTTTATTTTGTCAAACATTTCTCCGGCGGTTTGGCGGTTTTCTATGTTTAGTTGCAGGCGGATGCCTTTTTCGGAGGGGGGATAGAATAGCTCGCGCTGCCATTCGTGGTAGCCGGGGCCATCGCCGAAATTGCGGATGTAGGCCATTAGGACTTCCAGTAAATGGGCGGTGAATTTGTAGTCGGCAAAGCAGTCGTTTGCGTAAAAGCCGCGCCAGATGCCGTATTCGGCGTCGTGCATGGCGGCGTTGGCGAGCGCGAATTCATCCCGCGCTAGGCCGGCTTGGTAAAAGGCCGTTTTGTAGTCGGCGGCGAAAAAGGCCGCGGCCGCCTCCGCGAATAGCGCGCCGCCCCGGTAGCCGTGATAATGCAGGCGGGCGTGTAGAATTATTGTGCTTTTGTGCAAATCGTCAAAATCCGTATTGTGCCGCGCCAAAAATTCGGCATATTGCTTTTCGCCCATCTCGCATTTGTCTGCAAACCATTTTAGCTGGGCGGCAATCGGGGCTTCGCCTGTTGCCCAAAATAGCTCGGGGCAGGTGTCATTAGATTTCATGATATTTGATATTAGATTTCTTGTGTTGTAATTGTAAAATTGGTCGCCGGCGTGTTCGTCATTGTGTTGGCCGTAATTTACGGCCGCATTGGCATAGTCGCCAAAAGCATCCGCCGCCGCCGCGCATCCAAAATAAATCTCGCCAAATTTTGCCGGGTCGAAATCCTCGCCGCGCCAAAGAGCCGCAATCATTGCCAAAGGAAAGACATGCGGGCGGATATTTGAGCAATTCACAATCAAATAATCGTCCGCGCCCCGCTCAAATGCGGCGGTTAGCTCGTTTTGCAAAAAATCATTGCTATTTGGGATTTGGGTCATATGCGCGCTGGCCTGCAAATCGACAAAAGACACATGGTAATATATTCCATGCCGCCCGGGGCTATCCGGCAGCGCGGCTTGGCGCGTATTTTCCCGCCCCGTCCGCCGCACAACCATTTTGCCATAGCCATTATCCGCCCAAATTTTGATTACATCATCAGGAATGCTAATATGCCCATCTCGGTAAAGTCCCATTATTTCGCCATAAATATAAGTGCAGCAAATACCATCGGGAATATGCTCGCGCACCAAATCATATTGATAGCGTATCAGCCGGCTAATTAGGCCGCCCCGCGCCTCATCTGTGGCAAAATCGCCCCGGGTATCGCTGCTCCAAAAGGCCTGGTCGCCCTGCCCGCGAAAACCCAGATTCCATATGACATTGTGCCCCTTTTGCCAATTTATTCCATCCAGCCAAAGAGCCTTAAATTTATCCTCATGTAAAAAATAAGATGGTGGCAAGTCCGGATAAATTTTCACAAACATCTCTGCGCCCAAAGGCTCGGCATGATGATGGGTCAGCCAAAGGCCGTATTGCGCCGCCAAATCGCAATGGGGGCGGGAAACCTGCGTATTTGGGATAATCATATTGCCGCCACAGCGCAGCAGAGCCTCGTATGCCATATGCCATGGGCTCATGGGGTCGCTATCCGGCGACCATTTGTTTAGCAAAATTTCATCATTTATAAACCAGCCCCGATAGCGGATTTTCGCCGGCTTTGATATAAAATCGGCAATCTCGGCGGCGGGGATTTTTTTATGTTTGTGGTCATACCAAAACCAAAAAGGAGGAATTCCCAGGCTGTTTTCGCTTATACGCATAAGCGCGTAAACAAAGCCCAAAGCATCCCCCGCAAAAATATCGCCGCCCTCTATCCGAAACCCCTCCGGGGCGATATCGACAAGATTTAGACGAATTTCGCCGCCGTCCTCGTTTGTGGGCAAAAAAACAAAAGCCATATCCCGCCGTAAAATTTCTATGGCGCGCAAAATGGCGGGGTCGCCGCCTTTGTAGATGATTTTTGTGTTAATATTCATTTGTAGTCCTCCTATGTTAAAATGTCATTTTTTGGCATTTTGCGGGTGTGTAGGCGGTGCCAGATTAGCAGCCAGCTGTTGCGGATTAGGATGGAGGCGGCTATGCCTAGCCAGATGCCGTTTATGCCTAGGGTGGTCTGGGCTAGGGTGTAGGCGAAAATTACCCGCAGAATATTGCAGCTGACGCTGACTATTGTGGGTTTGTGGGTTTGGCCTTTGCCGCGGAAAAAGCCGATTACCACGCTTTCGGCGCAAAATGTGATTTGCACAGCGGCGAAAACGCGCAGATAATCCGCGCCGATTTGGATATATTCGGGTTCGTATAGGAAAATCGCGATTAGCGGCTCGGCGAAAAAGAAAAGCAGGAGTGTTAAAAAACTGCCGTAAACCACCATGCAAATGGTGGCGATGCGGTAGCCCGCGCGCAGGCGGGCGTATTTTTTCGCGCCGAAATTTTGCCCGACAAAGGCCGTGATGGCCGAGGCAAAGCCGCCCGCGACCAGCCAAGAAAGCCCCTCGATTTGGCTGCCCACCTGCTGGGCGGCAATCGCCCCAACGCCAAAACCCGCCACCAGCCGCGAAACCACCATAAAAAGGCTGGCAAACAGCGCGCTCTCGATACCCACCGGCAATCCCCAGCGGATAATCTGGCGCAAATAGCGCAGGGCGGGGCGGGCAAAATAGGCGAAATGCTCGAATGGGCGGTTTTTGTAGTGTTTTATGGCAATCAGTTTTAGGGTGATATTGATAATATTTGCAAAAACCGTGCCCCAGGCCGCCCCCGCCACGCCTAGGTCGAAAACAAAAATCAAAATCGGGCTGAAAATAATATTCAGCCCTAGGCAGAATGAATCGATATAAAATGGCAGGCGGGTATTGCCAAAGCCATTAAACGCGCCGGTTATGACATTATGCGAATAAACCAGCGGGATGGTGAGGGCGGTGATGGCCAGATAAATTTCCGCATCGCGCACCACCTGCGGGTCGTCGATAGCAAAAAAGCTAATCATTTGGCTGCGGAAAATTATCATAATCGAGGCATAGGCCGTGCCAAGCAGGATTGCCAGCAGAAATGAATTCTGGGTAAACCGCTTGGCCGTCTCTGCCTCGTCCCTGTGAATATTTTGCGAAACGCCGATTTCCGCCCCCAGCCGCCCGATAAATAGCAGGGACATGGAGAGCCATAAAAATAGCCCGCCAGCCCCCGCCGCCGCCACAGAGCCGGCATCCAGCCGCCCTAGCCAAAACATATCGGTTAGATTAAAGGCCATTTCCATAAATGCCGTGGCCATTATGGGTATTGAGAGGGTTACCAATTTTTGTAAAATCGACCCCTCGGTTAAATTAAATTTGTCGGTAGTCATAAATCCCCTTATGCGGTTTTGTCAAAAACCCCGGCGCGGTCGTGGATAACGAATATCCGCACCATATCCTCGCTTAGATTTAGCCCCTCGCCATCGCCGCGGAGCAAACCGCGGTTTATCAGCTTTTGCACGGTGGGGCGCGCCCAGTCGGGCATTTCGCCGATATTTTGAAATCTGCCGGGTACATTCGCAATGCTCGACGGCCTGCTAATGCCGCAAAACTCGATTATGGCCGCGGCCAGGGCATCCGCCATATCGCCGCGCCTATTTCGCAAAATATCCACATCGGGATTTTGGGCGGGGCTATCGATAAATGCCAGTTCCACCAAAATCGCCGGGCAGATGCTATTTCGCAAAAGCCCCAGCGAGCCCACAAATGTGGCCGTATCCAGCTTTACGCCGCGATTTCGCAGACCCATGGCCGCCGCATAGGGATTATTCACCGCCCGGGCAAATTCCGCATCCCCGGGGCGATTTGCGGCAATAAACGTCTCCGCGCCTGTGCCGCCGCCCGCATTTGCATGCACGCTGACCAAATAATCCGCCCCAAAACTGCGGGCAGCCCGCCAGCGGTCGTCTATGCTAATAAATTCGTCCGCCTCGCGGCTCATCATCACCTGCGCCCCTGCGGCCAAAAGCCGCTCGCGCAATCCCCCACAAACCTCCAGCACAATATCGGATTCCCGCATACCATTCCCGGTAGCCCCCGAATCTCGCCCCCCATGGCCAGCATCGATAAATACCCGTACGCTCATAACATTTCCCCCTTTTTAAAGCTTTGTGAATACATTAGACAACCTATATAATATATACTAATATTATACCACAGATTACCTAATATGTCAAGTGGGGGAGGTCATTATATCGCTTGTGGATATCGGGCGGCCAATGGCCGCCCCTACGGGTTGCGGGGTTTTTATAGGGTTTTGTTTGTTATCATGTCTTCGATTTCTCGATAATTGTTTTTGAAGCCTAGCAGGACGCGGGTTAGGATTGCTTGGTATTCGCGGACTCGCCCTTGGGCTTTGCGGATTCTGGCTTGTTCTAGCAGGGCGCGGGGGTTTTGGGGGCCTAGGGTTACTGCTTTGGAGATGGCCTCGCCGGCGCTTGGTAGGTCGTAGTCGCGGCGGTGGTATTGGGCTAGGGTTACCCATAGGCCGGTGTCGCCGGAATTGTGGGAAATGGCTTTTTGCAGGGCTTTTATGGCCATGGGCAGATTATTTGCCGCGGCCAAAACAGCCGCTTGGCGGCGCAAAAATTCGCCGTCTTGTTCCTGCACGGTGGCCAGCGCGTCTAGGGCTTTATCGTATAAACGAATTTTGATATAGCAATCCGCCAAACGATAAATAAATTGCGGTTCGTATTTTAATTCACAAGCTTCGCTCAAAATGGAGATGGCTCGGGAATAATTTTTGTTTTGGAAATCTATTTCGGCGCGGAAATATAATAGCTCCGGCTCATTTGGGTTTGTGTTTGAGGCCGCAGATATTTCCGCCGCCGCCGCCTCGTGGTCGCCGCCGATTACCAGCGATTCGATTAGATTTAGCCGCAAATCCATATTGTCCGGGGCGATTAGCCGCGCGCGGGCAAAAAGCCCGGCCGCCTCATTGTATTCCCCCAGCCGCAAATGCGCCGCCCCGGCATTATTCAAAAGCTCGACCCGGGCATCATAATCCAGCCCCTGCCGATAAAATACCAAAGCCCGCTCAAAATCGCCCTCGCCAGCCCAAAAATCGCCCCGCTCCTTAAATTGCTCCCACAAAGTGCGGGATTCCCATTGGGCAACCTCGTCCTGCAGGCCGCCCAAATCTTCGGGGTCGAAATATCCGCCTAGGGTCAAAAAGCCGGAAAGCCGCTCGTAGAGCGAGGCGGCGGGGTCTATTTTGCGCAGCTCCTCCGCCATATTTGCCAGCTCCAAAGCCCCCGCCACCCAGGCCAAAAAATCCGCGCCCAAAAATTCGCCAATGGACTGCCGCCAATAGCGAAAACAATGGTATTGTGCCTCCTCAAAGGAATAGCAGCGTATGCGGGTCATGCGAAATTCATAACCCGCATTTTCGATTTCCTGGCCAATGGTTTGGATTAGATTTGCCATTATTACACCTTCCTATAGTCGGATTAGCTCCGCAATGCTCACGGCGATATTGTCTAGGATATCGTAAAATTTATCGGATAGGTCGTAATATTTGCCTAGGGGCTTTGTCACCGGGTCAAAGGCCTCTATGCTCTCGCGGTCTTTGCGCGCGACAACATATGTGACAACCCCGCGGGCATTTAGCATCTCCCACATATCCTGCACGGATTTGCCGCTTTTTGTGGGCACATGCGGGGGTGCGTCGGTTATCAAAATGAAAATGGCCTTTGCGGAGATATCGCGGGATGAATCCAGCAGCTCCATGGCGGTTTCCAGCGCATCCAGGCTGCTTTCGGGAATATCGCCGCCATATGTGCGCGGGATATTTCGCACCTGCTTTTGGAATCGCGCCACATCATCTGTGAAATTATAAACACTCGGCTTTTCCTTTTCATAAAGGTCGCCAAAGCCGATTAGGCCGAGCTTAAATGCCGCGCCGCGGTCTGCCAAAATCTGGGAAAATTCCACCGCCCGGTCTTTAACGCCGTTGATATAGGTATCCATCGAGCCTGTAGTATCAATGCAAAATACGATATTCACATTGCCCACGGTGGCGCGCTCGGCGGGTTTTGGTGGCTCGGCTGTGCCTTTTGTGCGGTCAAATTCGGCGCGCTCGGTTTTGCCTGTCGCCACATCTTTGACATAAACCTCAAACAAGTTATTCGTATCAATAGCATAGGTGATTTCGAGCTGGGTAGTGCCGGAAAGCCCGGTCAAAATCACAGAGCCCATATATTTGCGCTCATGCTCAAATCCATTTTCCCATTGATAAACGTCCACATTAACAACCGAAGCCCCGGCGGCGGCAAAATTGCTATCGCTGACTTTGGTGGGGATAGGGCTGCCCATTGGGATAATGGGAATCAGCGCGCGCTCGCGTGTGGAAATATTAACAACCGCCTCTGTGCCGAAAATTTGGCGGGTAATCTGCCCGACTTTCACATTGCTATTTGGCAAATGAATCAGATAATTATAAATCGCCGCGCCCATAGCAACGCTTTTGGCCGGGTCGGCCAAATACGGCTCTTTTAGATGGCCGGCGACCATGCGCTTTATCATGGGGATGAGGGTCGAGCCGCCCACCAAAATAACTTTGCTGATTTCATCCGCGCTGCAACCGGCGCGTTTTAGGGCTTCGTCGATAATATCGCGGCTGCGGTCAACATATTTGCGAATCATGCTCTCGAATTCCTCGCGGGTAATTTCGAGCGAGAGATTTTGCGGCACGCCATCATGGATAATCAGCGGATTTACGCGCACCTGCGCCTTATTTGTGCCGGACAATTTCTTTTTGGTTTGCTCCGCCTCGAATTTCAGCTTTTGCAAAACCCGCTTGCGCTCGCCGGTATCCAGCGCATCCAAATCTATTTGATTTTGCTCCTTAAATTTCTCCTTCATCCAGCGAATCAGCTCGGAATCAAAATCATCCCCGCCCAAAGTCATATCGCCCACATCCGCCAGCTCCTGAAAAATCTCTTGCCCGCTCTCGTCTTTATCCACCCGCAAAACGCAGGCATCAAAAGTGCCGCCGCCCAAATCATAAACGAGCAGGGTTTGGGCATAGCCCTGCCGATATCCGTATTCGATGGCGGCGGCCAGAGGCTCGCTCAAAAGATACACATTTTTAAAGCCCGCCAAAAGCCCGGCCTGCTGTGTGGCAAAAATTTGTCGGTCATTAAAATAGGCCGGATGGGTAATCACAACCTCGTCAAACTCTTCCCCTGCCTGATTTTGCGCCGATTCTTTCAGCTTTTTCAAAATCTCGGCAGAGATTTCCTCGGGGGTTTTGGCAATATCTCCCAGCGCGACTTTATCCTCGCTCCCCATCATCCTTTTTATGGAAATGATGGTAGATTCAGGATAAATAATCGCGCCGCTTTTCGCCTCGGCCCCAACAACCACCCCATCCTCCATATAGCTAACCACCGACGGCAAAATCTCATCCCCGCCATCAATTTTAACTACCTCAACCGAATCGCTCTTCTCCGAATAAATAATGGCCACCGAATTAGTCGTCCCCAAATCAATTCCCAAATAACTCAATGCACTACACCTCCGTAATTCTTGTTTTATTATAATCAAAAGGCAATTCAATCATGAAAAACAACCCATGATGTTGGAACATGTGCTTCGTATATATCGCACTCCTTATAAGGTTTCCACTGTGCTTCCGGCAGGATTTCTTCGGCCGCATTTTTCATAAGAAAATCGATAAGGCATATATAGCCCTCGCATTCCTCTGTTATTTCCTCGCAAATCAAATCATCTGTAGGGCGGATATTTTTTATCATTTAGCCACCTCCTGCAATGTTGCTAAACCCATATACTCCTTAAAATCCTCGAGCGGCGCATCGAAATCATTCGCAATCGCATATTCGCCGCGCAAATACCCAAACATTGATTCTCTTGGTTTTTTCTGCGCCTTATTTTGCGCATCTTCAATAAGCTCGTCTAAATGTGCTTGCATTTTGGCCGCTCCTTTCAAAAAATTGTATTATCCGCCGATTATTCGTTTTTCAAATCGGCTGGGGTCGAATTGCTCGGAAAAGCCGCTGGGGGCGAATTCGCCGGTGTAGCCTAGGTCTTCGACGCTGCCTTTTACCATGCCGCCTTCTTCTTCGACAGTTAGGGTGATGCGCAGGCGGGTTTTGCCGCTGGGGCGGACTGGTAGGCCGCGGATGCCTATTTCGCCGATTAGTTTGCAGTCGGCCAGTTTGTCTTCTTTGTCGATTCGCTCTAGTATTTTTAAATCCAGCTCGGTCATTTCTTGGTCGGTCGCGCCGGATAGGGTGAATACGTGGCTTTTTTTGGCTAGGGCATAGCTTGTGCCGCGGCGAATCATTGGGAAAAAGGTGGGGCGATTGCCGCTGACTACCTCAAAGCCGATATCATGCGGCACAGTCACCTCGAATTCCACATGCATTTGCCCGCCGCCCGCCGCCTCGATATCCGGGCTATTTAGCAGCCCCATTTTCATGGCGGCATAATAGGTCGCGCCCAGGCTGATATCCCATGCCGGCCGCTCGCTCACATATATTTTGTTTTCATCATTAAAAATGCCGATTAGCATATCTTTAACCCAAGGCATATCTGACGAGCCGCCCTCTAGCAGCACCCTGTCGATTTGGTCGGCATAAACCGCGCCTGTATATGCCTCGCGCAAAGCCTTTAGCACCAGTTTGCGGGTTTTTTCGATAAAATCATGAATTAATTCCTCAAAAGCCTCGCGGGTGATTTGCTCGACAAATGGCGGAATGCAAAACGTAAAGGGAATGCGAAAGCTTTTAACGCCGGAGAGCCGCTCTTTTGCCTCGCGCGAGCGCAAAATCAGCTCGGCTATATTTTCCGGCGCGATATCGGCGCGGCTTTGCCCAACCTTTGCGGCGATTAGCTCAAAGCTGCGCTCTAGCAGGGTTTCGTCGATATTATCGCCGCCATGATATGCCTCGCCCCCCTCGCTAATCACTTGCAATTTAATATGCCCCTCGCTTTTTTCAACAACATGAAAAAGCGTGATATCCAGCGTGCCGCCGCCAAAATCAAAAACCATGATTTTTTCATCCATCTCCAGCTGGCGGCGGAAATTATATGCTAGGGCTGCGGCCTTCGGCTCTTCTATCAGGCAAATCAGCTGCTCGGATAGCCCGGCCAGCTCGCATGCGCGCATGGTGGCCTTTTTCGCCGAATCATCAAAATCATATGGCACAGAAACCACAATCCCTGCAATTTCGGCCTTGGGATTTAGGCTATTGCAATATGCCACAAGCTCGCGCAAAATTTTAGCAGATATTTCCTCCGGCAAATAGTCTTTGCCATCGATATGCACCGTTTCGTTTGTGCCCATTTTGCGCTTAATCGAGCGAATGGTCGTTTCGGGATAAATGCGCATAGAGCGATATGCCTCCTCGCCCACAACCCACTCGCCAGCCCCGCCATCATCATCCGGGCGAAATTGCACAACACTAGGCAGGGGCACTTTCCCAAAGCCATTGCTGGTATCAATAACCTCGGGCTTGCCCGCCGTATTATTCCAATAGCTAATCACCGAATTAGTAGTGCCCAAATCAATCCCCAAAATATACCAATCCTCCGGCACTTTGCCAGATAGCGCGATTTCCTTGCGATAATCTTCCCAATTCATAATCATGCCCCTTTATACAAAAAATCTATTTCCATATCCTAATAAAAAATGCAATAGCATCGGCCCGGCTATATTGTTAAATTTTGCATGAACCCAGTGAATAAGAAAATGCAGCCAAGCATGATTCACAAAACTTCCCAAACTAAATCGAAATGGGGCGTCGTTAATTATGGCGGATATTATGGGTACCACTAAATGTAAAAGCGCGCAAAATATCGCCGTAATAAAAATCGAAAATTTTGGCGAGCGCATTATGCCATAAAGCCTAGAGCCAATAAATGATGTGAACAACAGTCGCTCTAGGAATAGATTGGCAAATACGATAGTGGCAAATGCAAATGCGACAAATCCCGGTGTTCCCATATGCCCAAAAACCTCGCCAAAGCTGCGAAGCTCGATATCGGGCGAATTGTAAATTATGGCAGGAATTATCCATATCGCGCCGCCCACCACAAGGGATTTTACTAAACCGCGCCTTTGTATGCCCAGCGAAGCCAGCCCTTGCTTGTTTTTCCAAACAAGATAAAACACCAAGCCCACATTTCCCGCCGCCCATAAAATCCGGCGAATTTGCCCGCCCCAATTATTTTCCGCCGTCACAATCATAGGGGCATTGATTTCCCGGATTATTGACTCGATTAAAGCAAAGATAATCGTTGATATCGTCGCTACCAAAGCCACCAGCAAAACCCTGCGCCGCTCATACCACTCAAATTTTTCCGTCTGTTCAATATAATCATCACAAGGGGCAAAAAACCGCGATATTAAATTCACAATCACACCCCCCACGTAGGGGCGGCCATTGGCCGCCTATTAAAAATTTGCAATATCTCCTATTTATCATCATAATGCCCCTTGCATGAAATAATCAGCAAGCCGTTTGTATTTTGCCGACAATAAACAAGCCTATCTTTTTTGTTTATATGCCTAGAAAATCGGGTAGGATTTTTATAATGCCTCAATTGCTCAGGCTTCCCTCTGCCGCCTAACATGCCGTGTTCCTGTATGTCGCAAATAAGCTCATAAATCTTTTTTGCAGATGCGGGGTCTGATTTCAGGCAATTTTTTAATTCCTTATCGGCAATGTCGGTAAAATATACATCCATGATTATTCCCCGCCCACCAAAGTTTTCAGCTCATCCATTGTATATTTAACAACCTCGCCGCGCTTTGCCTGTGCAATCGATTCATTGAGTTTTTTCAGGTATTCGGCATTAGCGCGCTTTTCTTTAGCTTGCAATTTCATATTTTCATCAATTTTTGCGATTGCTGAATCTGACATGGTATCACTCCTTTGGCTGGCGGCCAATGGCCGCCCCTACGTTATTCGTCGGTTTTCATTTTGACCAGGAATTCTTTTTTCAGGCCGGTCGAGGGGAACATTTCCCCAAAGCCCATATCGGCGATGTTTACCACGAAATCCATTTGGGAGGTGCAGTTTAGGTTTATGGCTAGTTTTGTGGTGCCGGAGGGGCGGGGGGGTAGGTCGGGGATGGAGATGCGCTGTATGGGGGTGGTGTCGCCGGCGTCGTCGCGCAGGTGAAATTCGATTTCGATAGGCTGGCCGCCCAGCACCTCCTCGCGCAAAATAAAATGCATGGAGGGGTGCTTTTGCCACCAAAATGAGCCGCCCTCGATGATGGGCAAAAAGCGCGCCGCCGCGCCGCGTTTTACCATCACGCCGATATCCCATGGAATTTTATGGTAATCCACAATCTCAATATTAAAATCAGGCACAATGCCCAGCCTGCCCGCCGCTATCCGCGCCGCGCCCTGCGCCAGCATGCCCTTTGGGTTTTTTGGCGAAACAATTCGCGAATCTGGAAATAGCTGGGAAATCAGCCGCCGCGCCCAGGGCATCTCAAAACCGCCGCCCGTTAGCAAAATAACATCCGGCGCGACAGCCCCGCCCTGCGCCTCGTCTATACGCCGCCGAGTGTCTGCCAAAAATTTATCAATACCCCGCCGATAGGGGGCTATTATATCCTCGATTTGCTCCTCGGTGGCGGTGGCGGCAAATGGGGGATAAATGAAATTGAAATATAGCCGCACCCCGCCGCCGCTTTTGGCGAAAAGCATGTCTTTATGCTGGTGGGTAAAGGTAAATAGCTGCTCGCGCGCGCTTGTGGTTAATTTATCAAAGCCAATCTCGCTGGCCTCGCAATAATATTCGGCAAAAAGCTGGTAAACATCCCAATCCAGCCGGTCGCATCCCAAATCTGCCTCAAAAAGCGAGGCGCGGCAAAGAGCCTGCAGGCCGCCCTCGGTGCTAATATCAAAAATCTGGGCGCGAAACTCCCGCGCGCCATAATCCAGCATCATCACCCGCTCATCCCGAATCTCGCCGCCCAGTATTTCGCCAAAATACTGCGCCAGCGCGCATTCTCTGTCGCTAACAGACTCAATCAGGCTGGCCGCCAGCCCGCTTTGGCGAAAAATCGCCTCGATATCCGCCCGCGCCTCGGCGGGATAATAGCTGGGAATAGCGCAAATAATCCCGGCAATCCGGGCTTTTGGGTTTATCGCGCGGGTGGAATTCACCAGCTCGCGCAAAAAAACGCTGACAATCTCAACCACAGGCATCGGGCGATTCCCAACATCCAAATAGCCGCGCCCGCCCAGCTTTTCCATAAATCGGCGCAGCAGGGCATCCGTCCCATTTGCATTCAAAATGGCATATTCGCCAAAAATCCACTCGCGCCCCTCGGCGGCGTATTGCAGGGCAGATGGCACGCTGGTTTTGCCATAGCCGCCGGAAATATCGATAATTTCCGCCGAGCCGCTATTTGTATCAAAATAAGCAATGCTGGATGTGGCGCTGCCCAAATCAATTCCCAAAACAAAATGGGATTCATCCGCCGCCTCGGCGCGAAAACCCTCGCGAAATCTTTTCCAGCTCATTATGCCACCTCCTGCGTTAAAAATCTATCGAGCCGCAATCACATTCGCCCGCAAAATAACCGCCTCGCCCCGCTTATAGCCGCTATTCATCACTTTTATAATTTCGCCTTTTTTATATTCAGGGCTTGTTTCCGCCATCAAAACCTCATGCTCCTTCGCATTAAAAGGCTCATGGGCGATGGGGCGGATTAAATCAATGCCATATTTTGCCAAAATCAATTCCAGCCCGCCGATTTGGGCATCTATTATGCTAACAAACCCAGCCACAGCCTCATTTTCCCCCTCGCGCAGGCGCGAAACGGAATAATGGGCGATTTCCTCAAAAGTAGTTAGTTCAAAAAGCAAATTGTCTTTTAAATGGCGAATACAGATTTTTTCAACCTGCTCCCGCGCCCGATTCCATTCCCGCTCCCGCGCCAAATGCGCATCTCGCAGGCTTTCGGCCTCATGCCAGTTTTCCAGCGCATCCGAAATAGCCGCCCAGCCCCGCAGGGGATTTTTGCCCGCGCCGCATAGGGCATAGGCCGCGCCCTCTGCGGCTTTGCGTCCCATATCATTTAGTTGATTTTCATCCGGCAGCGGATTTTGATTTCGATAATTTTCTATCATACCATTGCTTTCTTGTTTAAAATATTCCAAACTCTCATTCATTCCATCTAGTTTAATTTCGATAGTTTCGCCAATCCCGGCGGTGATATCGCCAAAATCGCTGGCGGCCAGAGCCTCGGCGGAGTCTTTATAATACTGCAAAATATTGGAAAAACAAGCAATAGCTTCCTTTACCAAAATATCCTGCTCGCTGGCGGCCTTTCGCAAATAATAAATCCGCTCCTTGGCCAAACGGCGCAGTTTATCGCCAATAATCCCCCCCGCATATTCATCCAAACAATCCAAAAACAAATCGTATCTAGTGGAAAATTCCTTTTGCGCCAAATCGCTATTTATTACCCAATCTTTTGCAGGAATATTAACAAAATCGGAAATTAGCTCCTGCGGGGTATCTATTTGAAAATCAGCGCGGCCGAGGTTTTGCTTTATGCGCTCGCCCTCCTCGGCAAAAAAGCCCCATATTTCGGCGATATCGCCGCCCACCCGCTGATGCGCCTCGCGCAAAATATTTATGGCGGCAGTCAGCGGCAAATCCTCATTTGATTTTAGCCGCTTTTCGATTTCGGAAACCTGTATTTTTATTAGCATAGCTAATATTTGCTGCTCCGTCAATAATAAATCATAATATTGCTGGGCCTGGGGGCGGGCGGATAGGTTGTTTAGCTTGATTTGCGCCACATGGGCCGCATCCGCATAAACCCCATGCAAACCGCCAATAAGCTCGTCAATAGCGGCTTTTGCGAAATTATCAACAATTTCACAAATATCCCCCGCCAAAAATCCCCGGCATAAATCCGCCGCAAACCCGCTCCGGCGGCGGGCTACAAAATCATCCATCATATTATCACAAATGGCCATGGCATTTTTAATAATTTCGGCGGCGATTTCCTTTTTCTCGGCCAAAACCGGGTTTCCGGGCGCATCCGCCGCGCCCACCAGCCGCGAGCCCAAAACCGAATGAATCCCATTCCAAATTTCATAAACCCCGGCTCTCTCGGGCGCGGCCTCGCCCATATCCACAGCCACAGCGGCTTTATACGCATCAATAACCCGCCGATATGTCATAAAAATTTCCTCATCATAGGCGGTCAGGCGCGATTCTATCCCACAGGCGGCATTTATCCGCCCGCACAAAATCCGCTTTATGCCCAGCATAAAGCCATCCGCCAGCCGCCCGGCAAACCCATCCGCCCCCGCCGCCGCCCCGCGCCAAAGGGCATAAGCCCGCGCCTCAACAGGCCGGGCGGGCTTCGCAGCTATGCCGATGGTATCTTTCGCAATCTTGCCCCTACGCAGTTTCATAATATTTCCTTTCGCGCTCTATCTTATCCACAAAAACTCGATAGGCTCGCTTTTTTCAACGACATCAAACTCGTGATGGTCTGATGTCATTAGTGCCCCATCAATTGCCATTGATTGCGCCAGCGCAAATGCATCCGCCAGCGAAATTTTATATGTCGCCTTTAGCCGCCCTGCTTCCGCAAACAAATCATCATCTATATTTGTGACAAATTTAACATTTAATGCCTTAACCGCCGCCAGCATTTTATCCGCCGCCGCCTTGCCATGGGCGCGATAGTCGTCATAATAAACTTCCAGCAGATTTACCATATGCATATAAATTCCGGCATCGCCCGCTAGGGTTTTTTCATAAATATCGACGACTACCTCCGCGCCGTTTTCTTTATTCAGCACCGCGATTAGTGCGCATGCATCCAAAACAAATCGCTTTTTCATCGCTCTAGCTCCTTGTTTTCACGATTCCGCCGGTGATGATTCTCCACGGTCAATTTGCCATCGGAATACATTCCCAAAATCGGCAAAATCGATTTGCCTTCTCGATTTTGGGCAATTGGGATTAGGCGGATTTCGTCGTTGGCTATATGCACCTCTACGCTCTCGGTGTGTATCAGCCTAAAAAGCGGCTCGGGCAATGTGTTTGTTTGCAAAACCATTTCTGCCATGCGCCTCACTCCTAGTATAACTCATCTACTGACAATTCTGTAACAACCCCATCAACACTCATGCTTTTGGCCATTACTTTCAGCATATTGTCTTGGGAAATGCTAAATACTACTTTTACTTTTTCAGTGCCGCGGGGGGCCTGGGGTATGCCGCGCAGGCTGGTGCCGGCTAGGCGTTTCATGCCCGGGCGGGAAACCAGCCTGTCGGCGGCTTGTCCCGGCTCTGTGTTTTCGTATACGATTATCGACATGCTTGGGATATTGTCGTGGTTTGTGGTCAGCAGCTCGCCGGCCTCTACTACCAGCCCATCCCGGGGGATATCCAGCCCCGCGCCCACGATTTCCAAAAAGCGGCGGCCGGCGATTTCCAGCCCGAGGGGGTGGATTGTCTTTTCTGTGACAGTCGGCCCTTTTACGGTTGGCATCATAATCATATTGCAATAATAGGCCGCGCCCTGGGAAATGCTAAGGGCGGGGCTGATTTTAGAGCGATGGGGGTCTTTGCCAAATTTATCCCTAATTTTCGACTCCACCAAATTGATGGAGGAGCTGCCGCCCACCAAAAATATCTCGTCAATATCCGCGGCGGCCAATTTGCCGGCCTCCAGACATTTATCAATACATTCTAAAGTAACATCAATCAAATCATTTAGCGAGCGGCCGACGAATTTATCAAAAAGCTCCGGCGCATCGCCTAGGCGATTGATTCTTTTGTGATTTTCAAAATCCTCCAGAGTGATTTCCATATTGATATTTACGATTTTCGGCTCTTGGATAAATGGCGCGAGCACGATTTTGGTGGATTTTGATTGACTCAGCCGCTCTTTTGCCTGATTAGCCACCTGCGCCAGCCGCACCAAAGCCACCTTTTTCTGGCGTTTAGAAACCCCATCATCCGCACCATCATCATATAAATCAATTTCCCCGGCGGTTAGTTTTTTAAATTCCTCGATAATCATATCGATAATTATTTTGTCAATATCATTTCCGCCCAAATCATTATCCCCATATGTGGAAATTATGGAAATATTTGGTTCGTTTGACTCATCGGCGGCGACGGATAAAATACAGGCATCAAAAGTGCCGCCGCCAAAATCATAAACCAGCACCTTTTTGTCGCGGGTTTCATTTACAGCATAGCTAATGGCCGCCGCGGCAGGCTCTAGCCGCAAATATACCGAATCCTCATCAAAACCCGCCAGCACAGCGGCTTGCTTTGTCATTTTCTTTTGTTTGTCTGTAGAATTCGCCGGCACGGTAATAACACAGCCCGAAAATTCGCCATCTATCATCATTTCGTCTTGGGCATATTCGTCGGCCTTTTGCTTCAGATAGCCCAAAATTTCCCCGGCGATTTGCTCGGCAGAAAAAGCATGCTCTTTTTCATCCACCAAAACCTTGATTTTCTCGTCTTTGCCCAGCATTCGTTTAATCGACAACACAGTCGAGGTAGGATAAATCACCGCCGCCTCTTTTGCCTGAATCCCAAAAATCCGCGCCAGCTTTTTCTCATCCTCCGGGTCGGTTTCAAACTGGATGGCAGTAGGGAAAATATTGCTGCCATCAATAGGAATAGTCTGCGCCTCGCCATCCTTGAAATTATAAATACTAACAACACAATTCGTAGTTCCAAAATCAATGCCCAAATACAGGCCGCGTTCCAAATCCAATCCTAATTGTCCCATTTTATCTCCTCCGTTTATGTCAAAAAATTATCAACAAACTCATTCGGTGGCAATACCATTATTTGGCTTTCCTGAAAATCTTTTGGGTTTCGTGTGACAATGCAATCTGCAAATAGTTCCTCGGCGGAGCTATATTGCACAGCATCCTCAAAATCATCCCAATCTAAATCGATTGCCGCTTTAATTGTGTTTCCTGTCACCGCAACAATGCTAACAGCATCAAGCAAAGCCTTTAGCCGCTCGAGGGTGGTGCGCTTGTTTTTTAGTGCTTTATTTGCGATATAAAATATATCCGTCACAGCGGCCGCAGAAATGAAACATTGAATATTTTTGCTTTCTGACAGCCCTATGACCTTTCTTGAATTTTCATAATGCGGCATCCGCATTAATATGGCATCCAAAGCGACATTTGTGTCAATCAAGACTTTCATATTTTGCCAGCCTTTCTGCCCTATAGCTTTCGATTTCTTCGTCGGTGATATTGGTGGTGGGCCAGGTGTTGGAAATTTTTTGGAAAGTCGTGTTTTCCAAATAGGCATTGAGCTCTGCCATATCTTTGAATTTTGGCAAAATATTTGCGGGGGTGTCGTCTATAATCGAAACGACTACCTCTACATTTTGGTCTTGATATTTTTTTGGCAGGGGGATTACCCCATCTAGCTGGTTGCTATTGATAATTTTTCTGGCTAGCTCCATGGATTATCCGTCCTTTCACATAAACTTCGCCCGGATGGTGGGGCCTTCGGCTAGGCGGGTTGTTATTATATCCTCTACTTGCTCGTATTTAAACATTTGCTCGAAAATTAGGGCGTTGTTTATGGTGTAGTATGAGTCGGCGGGGTTTTCTAGCATGTGGGGCTTGGTGTTTGTTATGATTTGGGCGTGGGTTTGGGTGCTGCCCGAATCCATTCGCTCCTCGATATAATATTCAACCTCCTCCCCATAAAAATGCACAAAATGCCCGGCGTAAATGCCAAAGCCCACGTATTTCATTTCTTGGGTATAATAGCCCTCGTCCCCGGGATTTCGGTAATATAGGAAAACCCCTTTGCCCGGCGGGCTGTGGTGGATTATTGGGCTATTCTTTTCTATATACGTTGTTAGCAAATTTTTGTCTTTTATATCTTTAAACATTGGCAGGATAATATTTTGGGCGCGGGCATTATCCATGGCCTGGCGCAAAATAACATCGCCATGCTGGGTGTGGGTTAACTGGCGGATATATAGCTGCGCCAGAGCATAGCTAATAGGCGGGCTGGGGCGGCGCAGATAGGTTTTTTCCATGCAAACAATTGTGGCGTATTCCGGCACAAAATCGTTTTTTAGCACCTCGAAAGCCAGATAGCCGCAATAATCGGCAATAACATCCTCGTCCGGGTCGTTTTCGCATAAATCGCGGAATATCTGCTGGATGGCGGTCGCGCGCGAGCGGGTCTTTATCGCCGTTTCCAAAATCACATGCCCAAGCTGGGCATCATTTACGCTCATAGCACCCAGCGCGCGATATAGAGCTATCCAATCCGCCAGCGCGCCACGATAGTGGGTTAGCACAATATCGGTTAGGCGGCGGTCGTATCGCCCGGCCAAAAGCAAATAATAGGCCGCGTTTGCCAAATGACTGTCAAAATCCCGGTTTGATGCAGAAATACGCCGGGTGGCATAATACAGGTTTTTGTCGGTAATCAAATGGGATTTTTTGGAAATAAGGCTGGCCGCCAAATTATATTCCATCCCATGAATAAACGCCAAAAGCATAGGCTCGATATGGGAATCATCAATAAAATTTTCGTTTACATCCCGATAGCAGTTTACAGCCCGGCGAAAATCCCGCTTGCCGGCATAATAATTGCCCAGCGCAACTGAAATCCGCATTTTAAACAATCCTGAAATATCCCAATCCTCTAGCGTCCGCTCAAAAATAGGGATGCAGCTATCGTCCAGCTCGGCGGATTCGATATAATGGCGGGAAAGCTCGATGGCCATTTCGGTATTATACATGCCTTTGTCAAAAAACCGCCGCAGCAGGGGCAGGGAGGCATTTTCCAGCAGGCGGCGCGCCCGAATAGCCCCCCGCCCAATCTGGCGCATGGCCGCATCAAAACAAAAAATGCGAAAACCGCCGCTGGCAATATTCACCCGCAGCCGGCCGTTTTTTATATCAAAACTGCGCCCCTCGCGACGCTCCTCCTCATAAATCCATATTTTTTTCACAAGCGGGTCGTCCACGGTGATATCATAGGCAAATAGCACCTCGCGCAAATGCCCCTCGGCCATTTTCGCATAATCCATCAGCGGACCGTCTTTTGCCTGTGTTAGCAAAAATTTATACGCGCTATAATAATATCTGCCTGTTAATTTACTCTCAAGCGAGGAGCAGGCAAAACGCAAAACGTCGTATTTATAATATTCGGCCAGCTTTTCATCGGCGCGGGTTAGCAGCAAATGATAGACAAATGGCTGCATACCCACCGCCACCTCATTTCGCAAAAATAGCTCCAGCGAATAGCGGCTGACCTCCTCGATTCCATTTTCATGGGCGGCATGAATCAAAAAATCGATTAGCCCATCAAAAAATAGCTGGCGGGTTTCGGCCTCTTTGTAGTAATAATAGGCGGTTTCGGACAAATCGCCATCGCCCATGCGCAAAAGGCAAATCATGCGCAAAATCCAATCATGGGGATATGCGGCATAAACCCGCTGGGCCCAGGGCAAATCCGCCGCCAAAACCCGCTCGGTAGACCGCTGCAGGCGATTCAAAATTTTATCCGCATCAAAACCCTGACAAATCGCCCATTTGATAAATGGCATCAAAAGGGCAGGGCGTTCCACATTTCCATCCCCATAGATTTTTGCCAGCATTAGATATAAAAATGGCGAGTGACACCCGCGGCCATATGCGCGGGATAAATAGGCATGCGCCGTATCAAAATCGCCAAAATCCAGATATGCCAAGGCCTGGAGCATATCGCCCAGCTCGCCCGGGTGTGTCTCGCAATAGGTTTCCAGCGCGCGAATGGCTTTATGAGCCGCCCGCTCGCGATTTCGCAAAATTTCATAATAGCAGGAAAAATATAGATATAGCGAATAATATTCTGGCTGATTTTGGCGCATGGTGTTTCTAAATGGTTTGAATTCGTCTAAAAGCTCGTCTATTTTGGTGGCCTCATCCCCGCCGAGATACCGCCCCAAAATGCCGCGGAAAAATATCAAATCCGGGCGGGATGCGCCTACTTTGTTTTCCGCCAGCAAATAATGGGCGCGGTGCAATAAATCGCCCCGGCCTGTTATCACAAAGCCCACCAAATAGCGCAAAGCCATAGCAAAAACAGCCACCCCAACAGGCCGGCCGCCATAAATTTTTTCAAAATCGGCAATTTTGCGCAAGGCTGTGCTTTCCATTAGTTTACCTCACCATCAATTTGACAATCTGGGTATAAACCCGGTTTTCATAAACGGCGCGCAATGTGATGCTGCCCTCGGCGCTCATATGGCGGCGAAATGTGAATCCGCCGCCTTTCATGGCAGTATTTTTAACCTCGAAAGGCAAACGCCCCTCTCCGCTAACAATATAATTTTTCGACCCAAATTTTATCCAGCTATGGCTGGGGACAACCTCGAGTTTTAGCTCTGCCCCGGTATTATTGATAATGGCGATAACGCCGCGGTCTTCGGCATTTAAAACCTCGCGATCGGGCCGCACCTCAAAAGCGCGTTTAAACCGCACATGGACGGCGATTTGCTCGGTATGGCCGCTATCATCGGTGATATCGATATGGGCGCAATCATGGTGGCCGCTGATTTTATCGGGCAAAATAATAAAATCGGCCCAGGCGGCATTATCCTCGTCAAAATCGGCGCAAACCAGCTTTGTGCGGCTGAGACTAAACCACTCGCCGCCGCTAACCACATTTAAATTGGCCTCGCCATAGCCCCAGCCCACGCGCCTAAATTTCAGCCCATAGGCCTTTGGCTCGCTGTCTAGCGACAAAGAAATATCCAAATCACTTTCGGCAAAATCGGGCTTTATCTGCACTTTGGTTTTCAGCCCATTGATAATCAAAAAATTATCAACCGCCCGCTCTTTATTTGGGTCCATGGTAAAATTTTCATAAATATCCATATATTTGTAGCCCGAATTAAAAAGCCACATCAAAAAATTTTGCTGTGTAAAAATCTGGCGGGCGGCTATGGGGGAATCCTGGGCATACTGGGCAAACTGGCCTAGCGACGAAATAGCAAAGCCATCCCGCGTAACAATAGCCGGCGCAGTAACGCGCACATCAAAAGGAATAACCGCCTCGCCCCCATTGGAAATAATTACCATGCGCCATTGCAGCCTATCGCCCTTTTTATATCCATCCAAATTCAAAATATAATCTATCTCAATACGATTTCCCCGAAATTCCTCAAATGGCAAAACCAATGCCGGCGAATTCGCATAAATGCGCCCAAAAAGCTCGCCCGGCCCCACATTTTCCAAAACAAGCCGCCCCTCATATGTCCCAAAAGCCTCAATGGCAACGGACAGGGGGGATGGCTTGATTGTGGGGATAGGCAAATCAAATTGGGTCAGTCTGTTCATAATCACACTCCGTTATACGAATTTCTGCAATTCGCTTAACTTTTTGATTTCATATGTCGGTATTGTGTTTGTATGATTTTCATTTTCGTTTTCATTAAACCAGCAGGTATCAATGCCGGCATTATTGCCGCCGGCTATATCATTTGCCAGCGAATCTCCAATAATGAGTATTTTCTCTTTCGCTATTTTGGGAATACGCGAAAATACATATTCAAAATATTCCCTCTCCGGCTTTTTATAGCCGACAAACTCGGAAACAAAAAAGTCGGAAATATAATCTTTGATGAGGGAGTGTTTTATCCGCGCTTCTTGTGTTGCCAAAATCCCATTGGTTACAATGAAAATGGATTTGTTTTGCGAAACAATATCCCGACATATCTCCTCTGCGCCGTCAATTAAAAACGTACCCTTTCCAAGCTCGGCAAGATATTTCGCATTAAAATCCACCGCATCATGCTCTATGCCTATCTCCTCAAACAAACGGCTAAATCTAAGCGTTTGCATATCTGATTTAGAAAGCCCGCCCTTTTCATAATCATCCCAAACCTCTTCATTTATTTCTCGATACCGCGCCAGTATATTATCGGCATACCGAAAATTGCAATGTGCAAACATTGCTTGCAATGCGTGTTTTTCGGCCTTGTCATAGTCATAAAGCGTGCCATCTGCATCAAACAAAAACAAATCGTATTTTTTCAAAATTCTCCCCCTGTATTATGCCTGTTCAAAAAATCACAATCCACCTAAACCTCGTGTTGTCGCTTGTGGATATCGGGCGGCCAATGGCCGCCCCTACGCGGTCTAGCAGATATTTCCTTTGTTTCATCGGCCATTGGCCGCCTTTTATAAATCGGCGCATATCTTAATTTTCGATGCTATCTTTTAGGCTAACCAGCAGGCCGGTTTGGTATTTGCTTTGCTCCTCTAGTCCGGCGAAAAGGGTTTCTAGTCGGTTGAAAAGCTCCATTTGTGCCGCCGCGCTTTGGCGCAGGTTCGCGCTTATTCCCTCGGCCATGGCGTTTGTGGCGTTTTGCATATGCAAATCTACCATTTTGCCTAGGGCGTCGCCTATGGTGGCGGTGATGGATTTTAGGCTGGCCTCGTAATTCGCTAGGCTTTGGTCTAGCGCGCGGCGGTATTTTGCCGCCGAATCTAGCTCCTCCATGATATGGCTTTGTTTGGCGGCCATATCTGTGGCTATGGTGGTTAGGGCGGTTATTGCCTCTATTCCGGTATCCATGGTGGTTTTGCCGGTTGTTATTTTTTCGTCAATGCCTGTTGCCGCTGTATTAAAATCCGCTAGGGTTTTTTCCAGTTTGTCGATAGTCTGCGCCGCGCCCAATTGCCGCGCCCCCGCCACATCCACCGCATCGCGCCAGCGTCCCAGCGCGGCCTCTAGTCCCTCATGATGAGCAATACTATTCATCGTCATCTCCACACTATGGGTCATGGCTTTTATCGAAACTTTCATCTGCTCTGTAAAATCGCTGGAAATTTTACCCAAAACCTCATTATACAGGGTATTTTGCCGCTCCAGCAGCTGCTTCATATCTTTTGACAGGGCGATAATCGCCGATGTGGCGTCAATAGGAAAAAACCGCGCAATATCGCGACTTAGCACATGCGAAATAGTGGCGGCATATCGCTCCGCCGCCATTTCAAAATCAAAAATACCGCCAAAAACTTTGGCCGCAGCAAATGCGCCACCCGCCACAATAGCCATATCCAGCCGATTTTGCGCCGCTATGGCAAATAAAATACCCAAAGGCAAAATGCCCCCATCCAGCGCGGCAATAAACCGCCCCAGACTTTGATAATTAAAAAACACAAGACGAGAGCGATATGTCATTAGTTTGCCAATGGCCGCCGTATCTATTTTGCCTATGCCCCGCGCGCCCAGACCCGCATATTCTTTCACAATCCGCCCAAAGGTATTATTTGCCAGCTTTTCGATATCATCGCGGGTTTTTATTCCCCTGATTTGCATGGAAATAATTCCCAGCTCGCCATTATATCCCGCCGCCAAAACTATCCGGCCAATAATGATAATCCCAATAATCCCCAGAATTATCACAACCATCACGCGCTCGTAAAAAATCAGCCCCTCAAAAAACCATTCATCCAAACTACCAAAATACACCATTCCACCTACTTCAAAAATTTCCATCCCTTTCATTATAATACAACCCGCCCGCGAAATCAACCCTAAAATTTGCCCTTTTTAATCAGGTCTATAGCGACGGCCACTATGCGCGGGTCGAATTGGGTGCCCTCGCATCTTTTTAGCTCCTCTAAAATATCCTCTTTGGGCAGGGCTTTGCGATATGAGCGGTCGGACGACATGGCATCATATGTATCCGCAATGGCTATTATCCGCGCCTGCAGCGATATATCCTCGCCCGATATGCCGCTTTGGTAGCCTTTGCCATCCCATCGCTCATGATGCTCTATCGCCCCGGCCGTCAGATTTGGAATGGCGGTTATGCCCTTTAAAATCTCAAACCCAATGGTGGTATGGGTTTTCATGGCATCGTATTCCTCATCAGTCAGTTTGCCGGGCTTGTTAATAATTTCATTTGGTATGCCTATTTTGCCAACATCATGCAAAAGGCCGATATAATATAGGTTTTCGGTAAATTCATCGTCCATGCCCATCCGCCGCGCGATTTCAACGGAATAGGTCGCCACTCGCACAGAATGGCCGCTGGTATACGCATCTTTCGCATCAATAGTATTAGCAATGGCTGTTAAAGATTGCACAATCAGTTCGCGGTATTCCTGCTGGCGCGCCTGCAAAGCGCGAACCCGATATCGCATTATCCCATACCCAATCCCGATAATGGCAAAAAATCCCAGCGCGAAAACAAGCACCCAAACAATGGCGTGTTCAAATAATGTCAATTCTTTAAAAAACTCGATTTCGATTATATTACCAATATTTCCCAAATGGCACTCCGTCCATACCCGCAGGATATATTCGCCGCCGCGCAGGTTTGTATATGAAATGGTCATATTATCGCCCTGCATGCGGGTATTTATTTCCGCATCCTGCCCATGCAGCATAAAATGCAGCGTCGTGCCATCCGCCAGCCCAAAAGATAGCAAAGCCAACTCGATTGTCAGCCGATAGGCATCGCTTGGGATTATGATTCTTTCGGTAAAATCCGTATGGCGCATATCATCAACATGGATATCGGAAATTCCAGCAAATGGAATAAAATCCGCCAGCTCGATTTCGGGATTATAAATTTTCACCCCTCTATCCGTATTGAAAAATAGTCGCCCATCGGGGGTGAGCAAATTCCATGCATTGGCATTTACCAGCGGATTTCTGCCCGCGCGATAAATCGCCGTGTATTCAAATGGCGCATATGGATTTAGCAAAGCCGCCGCATTTGTGCGAATAATAGCCCCGGAATGCATCAGCAGCAAATCCTCGCCGCATTTCATAATATCGAGAAAAACAAATGGCGGCATTTTGTCAATAATGTGAATATTTTTGTTTGCATCAATAAAAGACAAGCCCGGCGAGGCCGCCACCCATACGCCCTCATGCTGCGCATCATAAAAAACCCGCAAAACAACGCCGCCCGGCAGCCCATCCGCCTCTGTAAACCGCGAATAGCCCTGCGGGCCTATGGCATAAATTCCATTGCCATCCGTGCCCAAAAATAGCACCCCGGCGGATGTATATGCCGATGATAGCACCATCATATCGGGCAATGGGCGATAGCCGCCAAAAACGCCGGCCGCGCTCACCATATTGTCGCCAATAATAAAATTCACACCCACCGCCGTGCCTACGACCATAACGCCATTTGATATTTCATGCACAAACCGCGTCCGTTCGGTTGGCAAATCATCATTTGGCGTCCAATTAAACCATGTGCGGTCGGCGGGATTATATCGCACAATTCCCCAATAATCATGGGTCGCCAGCCATATATAGCCCTGCGAGCAGGCCAAAATCCCTCGCACCCGCACATCAAACATCTCCGAAAATTCAGTATGCACAGGATTCCAATAGGAATCGAAAATCATTAAACCCGCGTCTGTGCCAATAAATGTCAAATCCTGCCACATCACCACCGCATTTGATGGGCCGCTATCCATGCCAATCAGGGTGTCGACGGTCGTAAAAGAACTTGGCGAAAGTTTGGCAATGCCGCCCCGGGTCGCCGTAAACCAAAAGCCGCTTTGATAATCCTCCCACATATCCGTATAAAACCCAGCACCATTGAGATTGCCCACATCATGGAAATTTTTGTCAGCATCCAAAAATCCGATTCCATTTGCCGCGAGCAGCCAAATAAACCCATTTGAATCAACAAAGAGCGAATCTATGCTGCCCAGAGGGGTTTCGATAATTTCATACCAAAATGAATTGCTCTGCAAAACAAGCACATTTCCCGCATTTGTGCCAACAATAGCGCGGCCGCTCGCAATAGCAACCGACCTCGCCCTGTCTTGTTTTTCCAAAAGCAAAGTTTCCCCCTGCGCCGTCAAAATATACAGCTCGCCGCTATTTAGCACCGCAAAAACATTATCGAAATCGTCAATCGCCAAATCGATAACAAATGGGCGCAGGGGCGTATCTAGGGGGATGCGGGCGATATTGTGCGCTTGGTCTATGTAAAACAAACCGTCGGGAGTGCCGCCCCATATGCGGCCATGGCGGTCGCTGGTTATTGTGCGGACGGTATTTGATGGCAGTCCGGCCTCTCTGCCAAAAACTGTAAAAACGCCGTTTTCGAGGGCGGCAACGCCCCTGTCATTTGTGCCAATCCACAAAACCGCATTTTCATCCTCATGGAGAGAGCGGACGCTAGATGAGCCAAAGCCGCCGGGGGTTTGGGCATTCCAAATGGTAAAGCCCGCGCCATCATAGCGAAATAGCCCATTATAGCCGCCAAACCACATAAAACCGTCGCGGGTTTGGATTACTGCGTTTGATTCGTCGCTAGGAAAATTATTGTAAATTGTGCTGTATATGGTGAGTGAGTAATTTGCCAAAAACCGCTCGGATGGGGGCATGCCGCCCTCCGCGGCCAAATTGGCGGCATCCATAAATGCAAATGCCCCAATAATCAGCGCGGTCATCAAAATTTTAACAAACTGCTTTTTTACCATATTTTACCTCACTTTATTTTGAAAAATGACACCATTTCTTGCAGCATTTCCGCTTGGGAATTCAGCTCCTGTGATGCGGCGGCGGATTCCTGCGCGGCGGCGGAATTATTTTGCACCACCTTTGATATCTCGCCAATATTCACATTTACCGCAGAAATCGAGCTGGCCTGCTCCCGCGACATTTCCACAATATCCGCAATAATGCCGGACATCTGCCCAATATTATCCGCAATGGTCGCAAAAGAATCAGCCACATTTTTCGCCGCGATTTGCACTTCGTCGGCATTTTGCCCATTTGCGGCTATTATTTCGGCGGTATCCCCGGTGGATTGCTGGCTGCGCCCCGCCAGATTCCGCACTTCCTCGGCCACAACGGAAAAGCCCCGGCCATGCTCGCCAGCCCGCGCCGCCTCTACCGACGCATTTAGAGCCAGCAGATTCGTTTGGAAGGCGATATCGGATATCACATTGATGATTTTTGAAATTTCGCTGCTCGATTCCCGCACCCGGTCAATCGATTCCAGCATGGAATTTACCACCGCATCGCCCTGTTTTGCATATGCGGTCGAGCTGGTGGCGCGTTCGTTTGCATTGGCGGCATTGCTCGCACTTTCTTTCGCCTTTTGGTCGATAGTCTGCATGGATTCGGTCAGCTCCAAAATCGCCGCATTTTGTCGGGACGAACCCTCGGCCAGCTGCATCGCGCCATTATTTATCTGCTCCGCTCCGGTCACTACCTGCCCCGTGGCGGATTGGATGCTGGCCACGGTTTTATTTAGAGATTGCAAAATAGTTTGCAAAGCGGTTTTTATCGGGGCATATGAGCCGATAAAATTACCGCTGACAGTTACTGTCAAATCCCCCTGCGCCATGCGCTCAAGCACTTCCGTTATTTCGCTGATATATGCCAGCGTGGTTTTGTTGTTAAAATTAACAGCCTTTTTCACTTTTTCAAAAAGCCCTTTAAAATCGCCCTCCAGCCTTGTGAAATCGCCTTTTGCGGTTAGCTCCATATTTCGCTCGATTTCAACCAGCGGCAGCTCAACAGCCTTCATTAGCTCATTTAGCGTGCAAACAAGCTCTGCCCAGCTGCCTTTAAACCGCTTATCATCCGCCTGCTCATCAAATATTCCATTGGTGGCATTTTGGGTAAATCGGCTGATTTCGGCGGCTATGCTCACGAAATTCTGGCGCAGGGCGGCCATGGTTTCATTGGCCCATTCCCATTCGCCCTCATATCGCCGCATCTCATAATCAAAATTGCCATCGCCATAATTGCTCACAACATTGATAATCTCGTTTGTATTTTGCACATAAAAATCAGTCATGGCCTTCATTTGCCGCGCCAGATTTGAATATGCGCCCGCATATTTCGATTCATCCAGCATAAAGCTATAATGCCCCGCCAAATGCTCTTTTGTCATTTTTTCAAAATCATCCACCAGATTCTTTATGGTATCCACCAAATTCGCCATGTCATATGTCAGCATGCCGATTTCATCGGTATTGATTTTTGCGCGGTCGATATTCACAGCCACATTCCCCGCCGCCACCTCTTTAACAGTCCCGCGCAGCTCATCGAGCGGCTTTAGGGATTTATACATCATAAAAAACATAAAAACAGCGGCAATGGCAAGGCCGGCTAGATTTATCATAATAATTTCTCTTTGCAAATTGCCAATGGTGGCAATGCCGCCCACCAGCGAATAGCCGAGAAATAGCATTCCGGCCGGGTTTTGCGCGCCTATGGCCAGCGGGGAAAAGCTAACCAAATATGGCGAGCCAAATAGGTCGATTTCATAAACAACATTCTGACCCCTGCCTAATACAGCGGAAACAATATGACTTTCCGCCGGCAGATTTTCTATGCGGTCGTTTGTTTCGGGATTAACAAGGGTGGATGAGGCCGAAACCGCCCCGCCCGCGCCATCCGGCACAAATACCATAAATTCCACACCAAAAATATCTTTTAGATTATCCAAAAAATGATTCATACCAATATCAAAATTTACCGCAACCACGCCAATAATCTGGCCATCATCAAAAATAGGCATGGCGGTTGTTAGCACAATGGGGGCGGTGGGGGTAGGCATAAAGACTGTTATGCTATTGCCCAAAATCCCGGCGGAAATAGACGGGCCGCCGCTAACATCATCCCCATATCTATCCGGCAAAAGCGAGCGCGCCACCGCCACCCCCTGCGCATCGGTGACAATAATCGAATCCACGCCCAAAGCCGGCCTGCGCTCGGCGGTATATCGCCATATATCCATCCGGTCGCCGGCATTTATCAGGCGAATCAGCTCGGCGCTGCCCGCTAGGGCGGATGCGGCGGCGATGGTCTGCTGCTCCAGCGAATCCAAATAGGCGCTAACCGCGGAAAATGCGTCATTTACCCTATCGCTCTCCATATCCTCCACAATCAGCCGGGCACTGCGCGCCGCAAACAAAACCGAAACCACAATCAGCATAAAAACAACCGCCGCCGCGGGAAATGTAATGCGGCTTTTTAGCGTATTTAACAATCGGAAAAACACGCTTTGGCTTTTATCGCTAAAAGTCAGAAATATCACAATCAACGCCACCCCCGAGCTAACCGAGGCCGGGTTTATATTCATTAAATAAACATCTAGGGTTGTTAAAACCACGCCAAAAATCATTATGGCAATACCCGCAATAAAGAAAGCGGCGGGGCGTTTATTTTCCTCTTTGCCAAGGGCTTTTATTAGCACAGCCACCCCCGCGATTGTGTTTATCACAGCCCCCGCAGTATGCACATAAAACCACATGCCCCGCGTATATTCGATATCCCGCGGCCATACGGTCAGGCTCTCCATATTTCTCAAAAGCGAGTGGTTATTAGCAGTTAGCGCGACAATGGTCGTTAAAACAGGAATCGCGAAAACTAGGAAATATGCGGGCGTTGGCAATTTGCGCTCGGGCATAAAATAATTATACATCAGCACAAACAAAAGCGCTGCCGCAAAGCCCGGCGGCACCAGCCCCATATTCCAAACAAATACATTTTGCCCAATATTTAGCAAAAGCTGCTCGGCCATATTTAGCCCCATCCAAATGAGCAAATTGACATTTATGCACAAAAGAATCTTGTTTTTGCGGGCTTTTTCATTCGTCCGCGCCGCCACCAAAATCATAATCATCAGCAGCATTATAAAATAATAAACACCCATTGCTATCATGTTCGACATAACTTTTCACCTCGTTAAAAATATTCGTTAAAATGCCCTGCTGAAAATTAGCAGGGCATCTATTTCTTTGAAAACATCGAAATGGCGGGAATTTATTAACTAGTTGCCGAAACAACCCCGCTCATCATAACAACCTCAACCCCCATGCCGCGCCAAATTTCGGCCACTTTATTCATCCCCAGCGAATCGCTCGACATATGACCGGCCACAATAATATTGCCAATGCCCTGTTCCTTAACGGCCTTCACATCGTCTTTAGGCACATGCATCAAAATCAGCGTACCTACCCCCGCCTCAAAATATTCTTTTGTAATACCGGGCCCAGGGCCTGTCAGGCCGCTCATTAGCACATAAATTTTGCCCGCATAGCTATCCTTGCTACCAACGCGAATAATAGGTTTGCGCAAAGAATTTTTGTATTCGGGCAACTCCTCCAGTGCGTCGCAAATATCAGATAATTTTGTATCCATATTGCCCGCAAATTTGGAATCCAAATGTTTTTGCACAATGGCCTCGCCGATTATATCGGTGGGGGTATGGATGCAAAGATAGGGCATGCCCAGCAAAGCCGCGGCACTCTCGCTCCGGCGCGAATTAGACACATGCCGAGCATAGGACATATCCTCTTTGCGCTCGGCCAAAAGCTTTTGCGCCCGGTTTCTCGGCACACCAAGAGCCTCCAGCTTCCAAATATGGTCATCCAGCACCTTGTCCATTTCCCAATTGGTATTTCGCGGATGATGGCTGATAACACAATCAAAACCCAGCTCCCGCGCCAGCAAAAGCTCCGGCGTATCCATATCCACACCAAAAAGCACCCGCTTTATATTTTCCCCGGGCACAATAATTCCGCAGTCATTTGGCATTTCATTCAAGCCCGCGGCCTTTAATGCCGCATTCATCAGCTCCGTAGTATTCATGTAATCTCCCCCTTAGACTTTTAACCAACTTGTTATATTTCTATCAAGCTCTTTCGAGCGAATGGTAATCAGCAATTCCTCCAAAGCCGCAAAGCATGCCGCCGCAAATACAACGGAAAAAGCCACGCTCAAATTCACAAAACCAAAAATCAACGGAAATGCCGCCAAAGCCAGCCCCGACCATTTATTTGAATAGGTATGCAGCAGGGTAAAAGTGCGATATTTGGCATAGCCGATAGCCAAAGCCACAGCGCGAATAGCCAGCACCAGCGCAATTAGCAAAAGCATCCATAGCCTAAAATCCACATATGGAATCAGGATAAATAGCATAACCACAATCAAAGTCAAATCCGCCGCGCTATCTAGTGCCGCGCCAAAATTGCTGGTGACTTTCATTTTGCGCGCCAGCCAGCCATCCACGATATCGCTAGTAACACAGCCCACATAAATTATGTAGAAAACGGCTGTCAATGGGGATTCCGACCCCGCCAAATACCATAAAACCAATAGCGCGGCCGCACCAAAAAAGCGGCTGATAGTGATAAAATTCACAAAGTTTTTTATAATCCTCATCCTTTCCATAATAAATGCATACTTTAATTGTATGACGATTATGCAAGTTTGTCAAGACTAATCTTGACTTTTTGTGACAAATATGTTAAAATATTTGTGGAAATTTATTTGAAAGGGGTAGTAATATGTTAAAAACTAACAAAGACCGCTGTCCTATTTTGTCTGTGCAGGGGGCGGTTTCGCATCCATCTAGCCGCGGGCCGCGGATTGATATCGAGGGGCAATCCCATTATTTGGTAGGCACAGGCGGCATTGCATTTAATGCCAAAATAGGCGACCCCGCCTGCGGCTGGCAGGCCGACCACCTAGAGCCCGGCGTTTCCACAAAACACAGCGATGAACACCATAATCGCGCATATAATACCTATTCCTGCGTGGGAAATGAGGCAAAGATTATTTCCGGCGAGGCAAAGGGCGCGAAAGGCTTTGTTGTCGGGATGCATGGCGGCATTGAGCATGTTATGCTGCATTTTGATGATGAAACCATGGAAAAGCTGGCGCATGAGGATAAAGTGATGGTGAAAAGCCATGGTTTGGGGCTACAGCTAACCGATTACCCCGAAATTCATTTGCGCAATATATCGCCGGATTTGCTGGATAAACTAAATATTATCGAGGAAAACGGCGCGCTAAAAATCGGTGTGGCAAAAATAGCCCCGGCCTGTATTATGGGCAGCGGGCTGGGCATGTCAAATTCCGCCTCCGGCGATTATGATATTACACTGCATGACAAAAAAATCACACAAGAATACGGCCTAATGGATTTGCGCTTTGGCGATATTGTGGCAATCACCGACGCGGATACGCGCAATGGCAGAAATTTCCAAACCGACGCCTGCACTATCGGCATTATCGTACATAGCGACTGCGTGCTAGCCGGCCATGGGCCTGGCGTTACCACCCTAATGACGGCTTTGGATAAAAAAATTATTCCATTTATAGACTCAAATGCAAATCTGGCGAACTACTACGCGAAATCATAGCATCCACATAGCCTTGCAGCTGCTCGACCAAATCGTCGCCCTCGCGCTCGGATAGGGCGTCGTGATCCTCGGGGTCGTCATTATTCATATCCCGCAGCGATACGGCGAGTTTGAAAAGCCCCGGATTATGCTCCAGCAAAAAATCATAATCCTGCTGCGGCACATTGTCCCCGCGGATAATGCGCATGGCTATTTTCATGGCTTTGCGCTGGTTTCGCCAATGGGCGGCCTGCTCGCGAGATGCCTCGGCGGCCTGCTCCATTTGCTCGCGCATTCTGCGCAAATCATCCAAAACCCGCGAGCGGTCGTTTGAATCTATCGGCCGGCTAAATTCCGCCGCATCTGCATAAATAGGCGGCGCATCAGTATTTTTCGGCGTTTTTGCCCCCGGATTTGATTTCGGGGGCTTTTCGCTATTTTTCGACATGGTAATATTTGGAATATTCATAAAATCACCCTCCAAAATTATTATACCATTTTTTTCACATCTCTGCAAGAATTTTTTGCGCATACTAAAAAATAAAAGGGGAGATTCATTGTGAAAAAAATGATTTTAATATTAGCCGGGGTTTTGACATTGAGTTCATGCGGCTCTAATTTTGTGGATAAAGTAACAAACTCGGCAAAATCGCCTATTTTGGCGACCGAGCCGGCGAGCCCGCCCGCCCCCGCGCCCTTGCAACCAAATCCCGACACCGCTAAAACGGTAATAACCCAACAACCCCCGTCAACAACCCCCGCACCCCGGTTTATCCCAATCGAAAATGGCTCATACACCACGGAATTCGACCCGAGCATAAAAGGCCGCACCCACAACCTGCGCAAATCCGCGGGGGTAATAGATGGCAAAATTTTACAGCCGGGTGAAATTTTTTCCTTCAATGAAACCGTAGGGCCCGCGGGCAAGGATGATGGCTATATGCTGGCGCGCTATGTTTTGAAGGGCGAATGGAAAGAGGGTTATGGGGGCGGCATTTGCCAGGTTAGCTCGACCATTTATAATGCCGCCGATGGTGCGGGCATGAAAATTGTTGAGAGGGTGGCGCATTCAAAGCGGGTGGATTATGTGCCAAAAGACCGCGATGCCGCCGCGGCATGGGGTAGCGTGGATTTGAAATTTAAAAATACCGAAAGCACCCCGATTAGAATTAACTGCAAAATCGAGGGGAATAAATTGACGGTGACTTTGTCAAAAATTGTTTGATTTATTTAATGTGCGATATTTGAAATTGAGCTTTTTGGGCTTATTATCCTTTGCGCGCTGGTCTTCATCCGGCTCGGGGGGGATATTTAGGTCGGGCACGAAATCCTTGGCATAAACTCCGGCATCAATATCGACATCAGCCCCGGTGACAATCTCCAAAACCGCGCCCTGCACGGGCATAGCCGCCATAAAAACAGACGCGCATCCAATAATAAAAATCATGGCAAAGCTGGCGGCATTTCGCACCATGCGCCGCGCGAGGCTTTCCCGATTATTTTCCCGGGCGATTTTTTGCGCCAGCCCATTTATCCGCGCCGCCAGCCTATCCGATGGGGCAAAATCCCCCAGGGCGGCGGCGGCAGGCAGGGCGCGAGCCTCGGCATTCATCACTTCTTTTGCCGCGCTGCGAATAACCGCCTCAAAAATCGTATCAGCATTATTTTCTTTTGCTATATTAGTTTTTCGCATACAATTCACCCCAGTCGTTTCCGAATTTCCTTCTTTGCCCGCATCAGCCGCATTTTCGATGCGGCCTGGCTAATCCCCAGCATTTTAGCGATTTCCCCATGGGAATAATTATGCACCAAAGACAAATAAATGGCATCGCGCAGCTGGTCGGGCAAATCCTCAATGGCCTGCTTCAGCCCCTCATAACCCTCTCTCGAAATCAGCCTATCTAATATATCCCCACTATCATCCGCCATAAAATCCAACACAACATCATTATCCTCCCGAGCCCGGGCGGCCTTGCGAACAAAATCAATCGCAGTATTCCGTACTATACTAACGATATAAGCCCGGCTTTGGTAACTAAAAACATCATCAATTTTATCAATATTTCTAAATATCTTTATGCAAGATTCTGATACAGCATCCTCAGCCCCAGCCTCATCCAAATACTTCCGCGCCACAAAAAGCATCAAAGCCCCATACTTCCCCCAAACCTGCTCCATCTTCCCCCGCGCATCTCCCCGAGCAACCCCCCTAAACATCTTCGCCATTTCCGCCCCCCCAATAAGATTCAACCAAGCAAAGCGCGTATCTTCTCGGTTAGCAGTCTTTTGCGCCCCTCATAAAATTCCTCAAACCTCTCGATTTCAAAAGAAATATCAGCAGGTATCATAGCGGTTTCCAAAAAGCGTGTGCGTTGCTCGGGATTCATTTCGCCAAAAAAATCGATTAGCGGCATAGCCCCCTTGCTGCCATTGCTTCGCCCCTCAAATAGGTGGATATTCGGCAGCCTATTGCGGTTTTGCCACCAGCGCGTCCATATTTCGGGGGTGATGGTAGGCGGTTTTGTGTTTTGAAAGCGGCTTTCCGGGTGCAAATGGTCTTGTTCATATTTATGGGCTTTGTTCATCCATTCGATGCTCAAATAATGAAGAACCTCGCCCGCAACTCTGCTGCCTTTTTCCGCGCCCAAAATATCTTCGATTTTGCCATCTGTAATACGCAGCTCATTTATATCATTATTCAGCATTTCAAATGTGATTTTTTTATTGTATTCATTGATGCGGTTGCGCATTTGATTTAGCTTGCTTGTTGTTCCGCTTTGAAAATACGTAAAAAATATAGAGCGCAAAAGATAGGCGCGGATTGCATTGGCATTATCTTTATAGCTATGGTCATAATATACCGAGTAAATAATGGGCAATAGCACATTCCAACTGCCGGCAAAGCGCGATATATCTATCTTGAATTCTTTTAGCAGTTTATCCGCATTAGTCAAAGCTTTTTTAAATTGCCCCCAATTATCGCGCAGCTCATCCACCACTTTGCGGCTGATGGTAGATTTCAAAACATCGCCATAAAGCATAAGCGCGGTGCGGATTATAAAATCCGTGCCAAATCCATCATATGCGCCCTTGAGCAGTTTGCCAAACTCTGCTTTTGATTGCGACCAATAGGCCTCGATAATAGCCATTGTCACTTCATGCTTGCGCAGCGGTTTTCCGCCGGCATTAAAGCGCACAAACATCTCTAAAGCATCATCATGCCCCATTTCAAGGATTTCCGTATAGCGTATCAGTTTTTCAACAAAGATTTTGCGATATAGTGTTTCTAAAATATTGCGCGCATATTCCTTGCTATCGGGCGGAACAGCCGCGATCGCATCCTCTATCGCCTTTTCGCGTGTGCTATCATTTTGAAATTTGTCTTGAATTATCTCTTTTATATGAAAATGGGTAGGGCTAGATTTTCCATAATGGAATTTTATGTCAAATCGCTTTGTATTGTATTCCTCATCATCCGTTTCTGTTTTGTGTTTATTTAGCTCGATCATAAGGCGGGTCATATGGCGGTCGCCGCCGGCTCTGCGCGCATGCGAGGGGCGGATATAGGCCTCGCCGATTAGGGATAAATAAAGCGAGGTTAGGCGTTGCTGCCCATCCAAAATAGCCGTATCGGTAGTTTTTATATCTACAACCACAAGATCATAATCTACGCTATCGGATTCTTTGCGGCTATTAAAAGTCAAATCCTGTCGGAAATTACTAAATGAGGTATCCCAATTGGTATTTTCATCATCCAAATGCCAAAAAAGAAAAGTCGCTATGGGATAATGCAGCAAAATAGAATCCCATAATTTTTCAATCTGCTCCATGCTCCAAACAAACTGCCGCTGAAATGCCGGCATTATGTATTTATTGCTCTTTATATGCTGCAAAGCCTCATAAATAGTAATGCTGGTTTCTTGTAATTTACTCATCCAAAAATCCTCCTTTGTTGGATTGTTAAATTATTCCCACTCGATGGTCGAGGGGGGTTTGGAGGTTATGTCGTAGACTATGCGGGAGATGGTGGGGATTTCGGCGGTGATGCGGGTGGAGAGGCGGGAGAGGAGGGGGTGG
>Ga0209755_10000463_pt1 | contig 73986 bp, 60 predicted proteins | sample TergutCo191P1_FD_187301 | JGI IMG/M metagenome (GOLD analysis project Ga0209755, IMG submission 187301) | Cornitermes sp. P1 segment gut microbial communities from Petit-Saut dam, French Guiana - Co191P1 (SPAdes) (version 2) | ecosystem: Host-associated > Arthropoda: Insects > Digestive system...
GGCTTCTGCTATTGCGGTCAGAGCTTTAGCATTATACTTCGGGTTTTCAGCTTCAGAAGCCGGTGTAAAAGTGAGAACGACTCTACCTGCCGGCACTTCACGGGGAACTTCAATAGTAATACGGCGATCAGCCGGAATTTCAACAGTTCGTGTAGTGGTCACGTTTTAAATATAACACGAAAAGGAGCGTGAAGCAAAGAACATGGCGGCAAGGTGCACTGCAAGGCCTGGCTTGGAGAGGGGGTAATGGCGGCGCAAAGGTTTTAGCGGCTATGACGTTCCTGATGCCAGATAGCGCACTCTTTCAATAGGGAGCTCTGTTGCTCTGGCAATATCATTGATAGACATGCCCATTCCAATAAGATTGCGCGCTGTTTTTTCTCTGCCGGTTACAAATCCTTCTTCACGGCCTTCTTCACGACCCCGTTCGAGTCCTTGTTCGAGTCCCTCCTCCAGGCTTTCCTCGCGAATTTCCTCAAGTGCTTCCTGAAGCCTTATTTCAATTATCTCATCCATGCTGGGTTCTTCTGTTAACATATTGATTACCTCCGAACTATGCTCCTTAAAGAATTCTTTTAGTACTTCATTCCCTATACAGTATTTTATCGCAGCTTTTACAGATTCTTCAAGCGATAATTCTTTTCGGTACTCCCGTATCTTTGCGATAAAGATGCTGTAATCGTCAAGGTTTTTACTCTTTTCAAGCATCTGAGGATTGCGGCCATGGTTAATGTTATACACATGCGCTGCCAGTTCCAATGATTCAATTGATTCTAATCCTTTAATATTCATGAAAGCGTCTGAAAGAATGAGTTTCTTATAATCGGGAAATTGATCTACTCCGTTGTAAAGAACGATAAACTCAGGAGCGGGTATTTTTACGAGTTTCTTTTGATACAGTCTCTCTCTTTCAATAATTTTTTCATATACGCGCCCAATATACATCAGCATCCTAATTGGGATGTTATTGTTAATTGTTGACTGGTGCTCTATTAATACTACAAGCTGGTCGTTAATGGTAAACGATACATCGTTTAATTGTCCCATGAAAAGAACATCAGATAAAGTATTAATGCTGATAACAGCGTCCTTGGGAACATCAACTCCTTCTATAGCCGAGTACAGTTCTCTTAATATTTCCGGGTCGCTGAAAAGAGTCGAGAAAACGCTTGCCTTGTGTTTTGTGTTCAGATACATAAATATCTCCATAGATAAGGATAACCTTCACAAGAAGGCTTCATTATATATGGGTTGAAAACGCTGTTTTGCATGATTGAAAATGAAAAATTATGTCACATTTTTGGAGTACAATCTTCTCCTATTCAACTTTAAAGCGCGATACTTCTTTTATCAATGTGCTAATGCCTTCGCGGTTTCTTATGCTGATTTCGTTAACCTGATTTACCGCCGTGTTGATTTCATCCGCGCCCTGAGACATTTCGTTCATGCCGGATGTAATTTCCTGAGTCGCTTTCTCAAGGTTGATGCTTTCCTGTATTACTTCCTTTGCACCGTCAAGCATTTCGCGGGAGCCGGACTGAACCCGCTTTGTAATTACGTTAACATTGCTTATTCCTTCCAGTATCTGCTTGGAACCTTCGCCCTGTTCTTCCATAGCGCGGCGGATATTGTCTTCCTGTTCCGCTACTACTTTCACGCTTGAATCAATATCCTCGAATCTGGTTAATACATTCGATGTGGAGCGTGTTATCTTATCAATTGATTCTTTTATCTTTTTAAGCACATTGCCGATGGTCTTGGACTGGTTGCTGGAATTCTCGGCGAGCTTGCGGATTTCATCGGCGACTACAGCGAAGCCTTTTCCGGCTTCTCCTGCGTGCGCGGCTTCGATCGCGGCGTTCATTGAAAGCAGGTTTGTCTGGCTTGCTATGTTTTGCATAACAGAGTTGATTTCAAGCAGGCCCTCCGATTCGCGCGCGATCTCCTGAATATCCGCTGATACTTCCTCAAGGCCGCCTCTTCCTACTTCTGAGGCGTCAGTCAATGTTTTAACATTGGCGGCGTTCTTGATAAGGGTTTCTGTTACCGAGGATATATTCGCTACCATCTGCTCAATTGCGGCTGATGCCTGCGAGACATGCGATGTCTGGTTTTCAATATTGCCGTTTAACTTGTTGATATTTATAGTAACCTGTTCCATCGTCGCGTTTGTTTCAGTAACGCTTGCGCTCTGATTGATTACCCGCACTTTTATGCTTTGAATATTCGCGGTTATTTCGTTAACAGCGGCGGCGGTTTCATTCATATTGCTTGCAAGATCATTGCCAATCTCGGATAATTTATCCGCTTCTTTTCTGATCACTATCATAAGATTTTTAATCTTTTCAATGGTTTGATTAAAGTATCTGGAAAGTTCAGTAATTTCGTCCTTTCCTTTTTCAGCGATTCTGACCGTCAAATCACCTTCGCCGTGGGCGATGTCTTTTAATGTGGCTGTAACATTGATGATAGGCATCATTGTAAAATGCAGGACAAAATAAATTACTACCGCTACAGCCGCTATAATTATAAAAGCGAGAATGGTTGTAAACAGCGTTAAATCATTAACTTCGGATAAAACATAATCTTCACGCGCCGCAATCATAACAGACCACGTCACGTCTGATTCGCCAATTTTTAGAGGTGAAATAAATACCTCCAAATTTGTCCTCATTACGGCCGAGTAGGTGAAACAGGAAAAATCTTCCCCATTAGCGACAGCCTGACGCGCCGCCTGTAAATATTCGCCATAAAATGTATCTACATCTACAATGTTTTTTCCAATCCGGTCAGGATATGTATGCGCTAAAATAGTTCCGTTGTTTGTGTAAATTGCCATTGCGGATACTTCTTCGTTTGCTTTAACTGTACTTTCGAGTAATGGCTGCATTTGATTTGTATACATTAGTAGGCCGACAGCCCCCACCGCCTGCATGGTTCTCGGGCAAATGACAGGAACCATAAATCTTAGCAAGTAATTGTTGTCTCTAAGAAAAGGAGGTTCTACCCGGTCTTTTGGAGCGCGTGGATTGACCGTATTCAAATATGTTATTGCAGCGTCTAAATCGGAAGTAGCCCGGACAGCAATCTGTCCGCTTTCCCTTGTAACTGCCATGGCATACTGCCCTGTGGGGGTAGAACCGGGACGTCCGATCATTTGGGCATCCAGGCCGTCAACCGCGTTTGGTTTCCATACAGTGTAAAGCTGTAAATATTCTGGTCTGGATGTCATAATTCCTTTAATCATATTGTCAAAAAAATCACGGCGTTCTTCCGGACTTATTACTTCATAATCGCTCATTATTTCCGCCAATGAATTCAGCATTGAGAAATGGGTGTCCTGCCTGCCTTTCCAGAACTCAGCCTTCTCTCCGGACAGGAATTCTATTATTTTTAAGTTCAGGTCTATTACAATGTCTGAAGCCTGAGTTAACATTATTATCGAGAGTCCTGCTACAATGGCAATTAAAATGGCAATCACAAGAATACTCAGCTTAATTTTCAACTTCATTTTATTCTCTCCTTATTTATTATGTAAATGAGCATAAATTTTGTATTTTATTAAGAATAATAGACAAAATTTGATATGTCAAGGAATGTTTGATTTATATTATATAACGGTGATAAAATGGCATCAGCGATAAGCAGCAACGGAGAGATATTTATCTACAAGGAAGTAATTGACGCAATTCTCAGAACAGCGCATCAGGAATTGATAAAGATTGTGTTTTCTTTGCCGGGAAAAGGCGCGCAGAAATCGGTTATAAAACCGGTTTTGTTAAAGAAAAATAAAGCATGGCAATGCGAAAAAATTATCGATAACTCCGCTTTTCACGAAAACATATCTGAATCCGGCTTGCGTGTTTTTCTGGAAAGGCTTATTGATGAAAACCAATACAGGCAAATTTATATAATTACTGTAAATCATGTTGCCGCGTATCGTATATCAAGGAAGAATAAGCTTTCCATGACAAAAACAGCCAACGTCGCGGCGAGTGTATCTTCCAGGCCTTCGCTTAATCACGACAATGAGAAAAATTACCTGCTTAAAGAGGGAATGAATATATTGCCGCTTGTTGATTTGGGTGTTTTTACGGAAGATTTTCATATAATAAAAACCAAATATTATAAATTTAAACAGATTAACAGTTTCCTGAAAAATATTATTTCCGGCATGGGCGATGATATTAATGATACGCTGAATATTGTTGAGTTTGGCTGCGGTAAATCATATTTAACATTTATTTTATTTTATTATTTCAGATTCATAAAAAATATAAATGTTAAAATAACAGGTTATGATAAAGATAAATACGCCGTCGATTTTTGCAATAATGTAGCGAGTAAATACAAATATAATAATCTTGAATTTTTGGAAGGCGATGTGTCAAGAATTGCGCCGCATCATGAAAATGCCGATATGATCATTACGCTTCACGCATGTGATACCGCAACTGATCATGCATTGCATTACGCAGTAAAAAACAATGTTAAGCATGTTTTCTGCGTTCCCTGCTGCCAGCAGGAAGTTAACTCGCAGTTAAAACACTGCGTTAATACAAACCATACTGATATATACCCGTTTTTTCTGCGTTACGGGCTTTTTAAGGAGCGTTTTTCAGCATTACTTACGGATTGTATCCGCTGTGAAATATTAAGTGACAGCGGTTATTATGTTGATGTTGTCGAATTTATAGGAGAGGAAAATACGCCCAAGAACGCGATGATACGCGCCCGTTATACAGGCCATAAAAAAAATTACAGAGAAGATATACGAAAATTAATGACACAATTGGGTATAGAACATACTCTTTTAAAACTTATTGGCAAAGACGGAGAGTAATATCATCCGCAATTTTCCGGAGGAAAGCAATGTCGGATACTTATAATAAAACCGGAGATAATCAAAGCCATCCCCGGTTTTATAAATTCAGGAAATTCCTTTCTTAAGGATATAATACGGAAATCGGCCAGCGCGGCATCAGGTTATCAGGAGGGCAGAGGCAGCGGCTTTCCATTGCCCGCGCTATTCTTAAAGATCCTCCTGTTAATATTTTTGATGAGGCGACAAGTTCCATTGATTATGAAAGTGAGAAGGCTATTCACGACAGTATAGAGAACTTTATAAAAGACAGGACGGTTCTTATCATCGCTCACAGGCTTTCTACAATTAAAAAAGCAAAGAGGATTTTCTCACTTTCGGATAAAGGCATTGAAGAAGTATTTTCAGCTAATGCGTCACAGTCAGATTCTTTACCCACTTTTCTTTACGAAGAAGATGACGCGCGATAAAGATTTTAACTATATCCGTAAGTTTTAACGCCGCGAACATTGTCACAGGTGCAAGATTTGTGAAAAAAGAAAGAAGAACGGAGCCGGGCATGAAAAGCAGCGTATTTACAGAAAGGTCTGTGTACATACCCATGGCCGTATCTCCTCCGGCCCGGGAAATCGCGAACTGGCTGTTTAAATAGCACCATAACGGCAGATACGCAAGAATTACAAATACAAGCCCCAGCGTATTCGCTCTTGCGCCTGCGCTTAAGTTCTGAAAAACAAGCGGAACAAGAAAAGAGACAAATAGAAAACCGGGTATCGCGAGAAATAATCCCGCCGCCGCGCTGCCCCATTTTATCCATCCGGCGCGCTGTTTCGCATCATCAAGTTTACCTGCTCCCAGCGCTCCACCTACCAAAATACTGGACGCGATGGAAAGTCCTCCGAATAGAAGAAAAAAAATGTTAGCGATAGTCCAGCCTGCAGCCATTCCCGCCACTACTTCGGCTCCGCCCCTTCTGTTATACATTGCGATCATCAATGTTTCTGATGTAATCCATGATATTTCCGAAGCGAATATCATAACCGATTTTCCAAGAATTTCTATTATCAGTTTTTTCTTTATTAAAAATAATTTTTTTAAATTTGCGAAAAACGGAGCTTTTGCCGCGGCCGCGTATATTAAAAACGCCGATACTTCAAAAATACGCGCAATTAAAGTGGAGTACGCAGCTCCGGCGACTTCAAGGCGCGGCGCTCCCAGATTGCCGTAAATTAAAACCCAGTTTGCGAATGTATTGATTAAAGCTGTTGTTCCTGAAATTATCAGGGGAATTTTCGGCTTTGCGATTTCACGGAAACTTGTCGCGATTGACATTGAAATTGCCATCGGAAAAAACGCCCATGAAACAATATTAAGATATGTGTTTCCTGCGATAACTATTTCTGTCTGCGCCGCGTTATTTGTTGTCAGCAAACCGAGTATCTGCTGCGGAACTGCCCTGCTCAGAATAAAAGCCAGGACCGCCATGCCGAATGCGAAGATCACCTTAAAGCTGTACGCGTTCTTCATTCCGTCAGCGTTATTCGCGCCGTTAAACTGCGCGATATAAATGCCTCCGGCCCAGCAGATTGTATTTACGATTACAATAAAAATGAATACAATATGATTTGTTATATTGACAGCTGCCATACTTACATCGCCTAAACCCGCGACCATAAAACTGTCAACAAGAGAAACCATACTCATAATAAACTGCTGCATCATTACAGGAAGTGCAATGGATAAAGCCTGTTTGTAAAATGACCATGGACCGAAACGCGATAACAGATGCCTCAACACGGTGTTCTCCTTAATTGACAGTATATCAATTTTACAGTTACATTCAATACATGAGCGAATACTTAATTAACGGCGGCGTCCCGCTAAACGGAGCAATTAAGGTAAGCGGAAACAAGAACGCGGCTCTTCCGTGCATCGCGGCGGCTCTTTTAACCGATGAAATTGTAATTTTACGCAACATTCCTGACATTGAAGATGTGCATGTAATGCTTGATGTTTTTATATCTCTTGGCGGTGTAGTAGAAACAACAGAACCAAATGTTATAAAGATGTCTTTGAATAATATCAAAACTTCGGGAATACCTGAAGAAGACGCGAAGAAAATAAGGGCGTCGATACTTTTCGCGGGCCCTCTTCTTGCAAGGTCAGGAAAAGTTATTCTTCCACCTCCGGGAGGAGACGTTATCGGGAGAAGGCGTCTTGATACGCACTTTCTGGTGTTAACTGAACTGGGAGCAAAAGTAAAAGTAAGCGAAAATTTTACATTCAGCGCGAAGACACTCAAGGGCGCCGATATTTTTCTTGACGAAGCTTCTGTAACAGCGACAGAAAACGCGATAATGGCTGCGGTTCTTGCCAAAGGTAAAACAATTTTAACTAACGCCGCAAGCGAGCCGCATGTTCAGGATCTTTGTAATATGCTTGTTTCCATGGGCGCCCGGATTGAAGGGATAGGTTCAAACATTTTAACAATAACAGGAGTTAAAAAACTTTCCGGCTGTGATTTTGAGATAGGGCCCGATTTTATGGAAGTCGGCTCTTTTATCGGACTTGCCGCCGTTACAGGAGGCGACCTTCACATACACGGAGCGCGTCAGCATGACATGCGCCCGGCGAAAATCGCATTCGGCAAACTGGGCATTGTCTGGGCTCATGAAGGAAATGTAATTCATGTTCCAAAGATGCAAAACATGGAAGTTAATCATGACCTTGGCGGAATGATTCCCAAAATAGACGACGCTCCCTGGCCGGGATTTCCTCCCGATCTTGTAAGCATCGCGATTGTTGTTTCAACACAGATAAAAGGAACAGTATTAATTCATGAAAAAATGTACGAATCCCGGATGTTCTTTGTTGATAAACTGATCGGCATGGGCGCGCGCATTGTGTTATGCGATCCGCACCGCGCCGTCATTTCAGGCCCTGCAAAACTGCACGGCTCAGAACTGATAAGCCCGGACGTGCGCGCAGGAATGGCAATGCTCATCGCGGCAATGTGCGCCGAAGGCAGGAGTGTTATACGAAACGTTTACCAGATTGAACGCGGATATGAGAATCTAACGGAAAGGCTTACAGCTCTCGGCGCGCGTATAACAAGAGTTAAGTAACTTTAATATATATGAAACTTGTAAATGCCTGCCAAATGCGCAAAATAGAACAAATCGCGATACAGGAGCTTGGGATTCCCTCTATTCTGCTGATGGAAAACGCGTCAATTCGAATCGCTGAACACTGTCTAAGGTACATTAAAGATATTAGCAATCCGAAAGTTCTCATTGTCTGCGGATCGGGAAACAATGGCGGCGACGGATTTGCTATAGCCCGGCATCTTTATGTTAAAGGAATAGATACCAATATTTTATTAGCATGTGATACTTTTTCTGTAAAGGAAGACGCCGCTGTTAACCTTTTAATAGTGCAAAAAATTGGCATACCAATAGAATTAATTAAGACTGCATACAATCATACAATCGATCAATCCCCTTTAAAAATCAGCTCCTCTGCGTCAGGGAGTCTCTGCGGAAATGAACTTGAATCATATGATTTAATAGTTGACGCTATCTTCGGCACCGGATTAACACGCAACATTGAAGGCAATGTCAGACAATTAATTGAAACGATAAACTTTTACGCTAAATATGTTATCTCGGTTGATATACCGTCGGGAGTACATTCGGATACCGGAAGAATCATGGGCTGCGCAGTAAAGGCAAATGAAACTATCACGCTAGGTTTTCCAAAGACAGGAACTTTCCTTTATCCGGGAGCTGAGTATACCGGAAAAATCCATATTGAAGATATTTCAATACCTGACAATTTAATAGACAGGATAGAAACAAAAACACATACCCTTACAGAAAGTGAAGCTATGGATATACTGCCTGCTCGAAAAAACCGTTCAAATAAAGGTGACTTCGGCAGAGTTCTGATTTTTGCAGGTTCCAATGAAATGCCTGGCGCAGCGGCTCTCGCATGTTCGGCGGCTTATATGACAGGCTGCGGTCTTGTCTGCGCGTGTGTTGTAAAAAACACCGCGTCTGTAATCCATCATTGGCAGAGAGAAGTTGTTACGCGCATTGTACCTGACAAAAACGGAACGTACTGTAAAGACAGCCTGTCCGTTGTATTTAATAATGGAAAAATAGAAATTGGCAGTTTATCAGACGATATAAGATGCGCGTCTGTGATCGTACTTGGTCCCGGCATCGGACGAAGCGCTGATGTAACAGAATTTGTTCAGGAACTTATCATAAACTCAAACGCGTCTCTTGTATTGGACGCGGACGCGTTATTTGCAATTTCAGGGAATGTAAATATCCTTAAGGAATTAAAAGCTCCGTGTGTGATAACACCTCATCCCGGAGAAATGAGCAGGCTAACAAATCTTTCTGTGCCAGAAATTCTTGATGACATATCAGACACCGCCGCAAGGTTCGCAAAAGAATATAATACTGTAACGCTTTTAAAGGACGCGCATACTGTTATCGCAAATCCTGACGGAGAAATATTTATCAATACAACAGGAAATAACGCGCTTTCAAAAGCGGGAACAGGAGACGTGCTTGCAGGAATGATAGCGGGATTTACTGCTCAGGGCGTAAACGTTTTTAAGGCAGGTGTTCTAGGCGCATATTTTCACGGTAAAGCATGCGAAGAAGCCTGTTTGAAAAAATCAAACCATGGAATAACAGCTTCTGATATTATTAATAATATTTTAATTGTAATGAAAAGATGAGATAAATCCGGAGGCATAACTTTTGCAGGAACTGTATCGCGGCGCAAATAAAATAATTGACCATATCATTCAGGCAAATATGCCGCAGAAGGCAGTGCGTGACGCGCTAAAAAATCATAAGTTTACCGGAAATATATATCTTTTGGCTATCGGCAAAGCCGCATGGACAATGGCACAAGCGGCAAGAGAGGAATTGGGCGGAAGAATCAAAAAAGGCATTGTGATCACCAAATACGGCCATTCGTCAGGCGACATTGCAGACATGGAAATTACAGAAGCAGGACATCCTCTGCCGGATGAAAACTCAATAGCAGGGGCAATGAAAGCCTTGGAAATGGCAAAAAAGCTTGACAAAGAAGATGAGCTTGTATTTCTGATTTCAGGCGGCGGTTCCGCTCTGTTTGAAGCGCCGCTTGAAGGCTTAACTCTTGATGATATTATAGATATTAACTCACAATTACTTTCCTGCGGCGCGGACATAACAGAAATAAACATGATAAGAAAACGTCTATCCGCCGTGAAAGCGGGGAGATTAGCCCAGGCATGCGCTCCGGCAAAAGTTTTTACAATAGTACTGTCTGATGTATTAGGCGACAGACTTGATTCAATCGCTTCAGGCCCTGCCGCGCCTGACATGTCTACAGTACAGGAAGCAATGGCTGTTATTGAAAAATATAAAATTAACCTGTGTAATACAGTAAAAGAGTATATTAAGAAAGAAACTCCAAAATATTTGGAAAATGTTGAAACTGTCATTACAGGCAGCGTTCATAAATTGTGCCGCAGCGCCGCGGAGATTTGCGCGGAATTGGGTTATACGCCATATATTTTATCTGCGGAAATGAACTGCCAGGCGCGTGAGGCGGGACGGTTTATTTCATCAATTGCAAAAGAAATTTGTTTAAATGAAAATACCATGGATGAAACAACGAGTATATCCAAAATAGATATATCAACATGTACATCCGGAATTAAAAAGCCATGCGCTGTTATTTTCGGAGGGGAAACAGTTGTTATCTTAAAAGGAAACGGCAAGGGCGGACGTAATCAGGAACTCGCTCTTGCCGCGGCGGAAGGCATCACAGGGCTTGATAATATACTCATTTTTTCACTGAGCTCTGACGGCACTGACGGCCCGACAGACGCGGCAGGAGGAATTGTAGACGGTTTTACATATGAACGATTAAAGGAAAAGGGACTAAATATAAGAAAATATCTTGATAATAATGATTCGTATAACGCGCTTGCCGCTGTTGACGGACTTATTAAAACAGGGCCGACAGGAACCAATGTTAATGATGTTACTGTAATTTTATGTAAATGAATGCGTGTTTTTTAAGTGTTTGTTAATATTTCTCAGCTGCCCAAAAGCCCTGCGATTGCGGGGAAAGAAATAAAATTGCCGATCATTCCTCCAAGACTTGAAAGGAAAAAAACAAGGAGAGCCTTTGTTATTCTGTTTTTATAAACGCCTTTTATGCTTACCGCGTCCTGAGTAATGTTCTGGACATCCGAAACACGGGGTTTACAGAACGTTATCTGAACAAGACCTGAAAATATTCCGACTCCTATAAATGGATTTAAAGTTGCAATGGGCGCGCCAAGAAGAGAAACAAGGATAGCAAGCGGATGAGCGAGCGCTATGAGCGAGCCGAGCGCCGCGAGAGAACCGTTCCATATTATCCATCTTAGTATCATTTCAAGGCCTACATCCGCGCCTTTACCGATAAAGCCGATGGCGATAAGAGCGATAATTGCCGCGGGGATAATAAAACCCGCCGCTTTGGATAAAATGCCGGACGGAGGAATTGTATCCAGTTCGCTTACATCGGTATTTTTTTCACCCGAAGCGATTTTTTCAAGGTGGGAGATCATCCCCTGCATGTGCCCTGCTCCTACTACAGCGGCGATTTTTTTTTGAGTGCTCTGTTCCACGTTTAGCGGCATTGATGTCCAAATCTTCGAAGCAAGATAACGATCCCTTTCATCAATTAAAACCGCTTTAACAGGAGGAAGATATTCAGCAAGTTCATTCATCATGCCGTCAAGTTCACTGCGGTTTTTTAATTTTTCAATTTCCTGCTCATTTAACTTTTCATTGGAAAAAGCGGATGCCAAAAGAGAAGCAAGCAGTTTTGATTTGCTCCATAAACCGCATCTGGCCCATGCCCTGCGCAGGGTTGTGTGCACCTCACGATCGCAAAGACTGTACGGAATTCCCATTTCCTTTGCGGTTTCTACCGCGACTTTCATCTCTTCTCCGGGTTTAACTCCCAGTTCGTTTCCGAGACGGCGCTGGAAACTTGCAAGCACAAGGTTGGCGATTAGCAAAAACCCCTTGCCTTCCTTAAAGACTTTGGCTAAATCAAGTTTCTCCCAGCTGTCTGTCTGGGTAATCGAATTATACCGCGCCTGATCGAGCTCTACGCAGACAATGTCCGGTTTTTCATCAGTAATTATTTTCTTTACTTCTTCAATGCTGTCACGCGAAACATGAGCAGTTCCAATAAGCAGAAATGTTTTACCGTTCAGGGTTATTGTTGTAGTACAGCCGCTCATTTTGCGTTCCTCAATCCCAATCCCCGCTCAGCTAAAATTATTTCGTTTATACGCCACTCAAGCAAATTGATTGCGTCCAGATCCTGAACCATTAAATAATACCTATCTGCCAGTGTTCTGTTTCCCCTGATATCATAATATGAAGCAAGATAATATAACATACGCGATTTTTCATATATATTTCTTTCATTTTCAATCATTATGGTAACATTTGAATCGCCTGAAAGATCGTAATAAAGCCTTAACATGCTGTAATCAAGGGAATCCCTCGGAGCTGTACGCATTACCTGAGAGAGGAATTGCCTTGGATCTGCCTGTCTTCCTGCGCGCATCCAGTTTATCGCGGCCAATAGCGCATAACTGAACTCAAGCGGAGCGTATCTGTACGCTTCCAGAAACGCGTCTCTTGCGCCGGCCCATTGTTTGTTTCTCATTCTGATAATGCCAAGCGCTTCATAAGCAAAATAATAATCAGGTTTAAGTCTTGCAAGAGTTAGATAATCGCGCTCGGCTCCGGCATAATCGCCTAATTCATCTTTAATCGCCGAACTGTATGCATACGCTAAAAAATCATTGGGAGATACTCTGATAGCGTGTTCAAGAACAGTCAGTGATTCTAGCTTTTGATTCACTTCCATCAAAGTTTGCCCGAAATCAACAAGAATCCAGTAGTTATCAGGTTCAATCAGAAGCGCTGTGCTGAAATCTTCAATTGCATCATCATAAAACCCGTAGCTTCTGTAAAGCCTTGCTCTTTCCTGAAGCGGCCCTGCCCATGTGGGATACAAATTTATAGCGCGGTTTAAAAGCCTCTCCGCACTCACCGGATCCCTGTTATAACGGTAAACCGATGCGCGCCCTACAAGCGCGTCTCCGTTATCTGGATCGGCTTCGAGCGCCCTGTCAAAATAATTCGCGGCAACACGTAAATTTGAATTTCCAAGATTGATGTTTGCTAAATCGTTCAACGCTCTTGTGTGGTTCGGATTTATACCAATTACCCTATCAAGAAATGTTCTCCTTTCTCTATCCTTGTTTTCCAGCGCTGCGGCATCTGCCAGTATCATTAGGGCCTCGGTATTTCTGGAGTTTTCAGCGATAATATTATTTGCAATCAGTCTTGCTTCGGCGCTCTTGCCTGCTGCATTTAAGATTGAAGCGCGTAAAATCTGTATTTCTGCGTTTCCCGAATGTTCCGGCGGCAGTGTATTAAACAAGATCAACGCCGATGTATAATCCCTGATGCTTAGCAACCGAGAAATTTCCGTCATGGCGGTTTCTAAAGAACTATCCTGGCACCAAATTACAGGAGAAATAATAAAAATCAACAACAATGGAAACAGGCGCGCTAACAGAGAATCTTGAGAATTTACTTTTACAGTCCCATGGTTCAGGATTTTAATAAATGTACTGCTTCCATTGAATATATTTTTCATGCTAGTATTTATAGTATACAATGTTTGAAAAATCAGCAAGTTACATAAAAAAACAATAATTAAAGTATGTTTGTTTTTTGTTATGTTACGTATAAAATCTGTATTTGTTCATGAGGTTGGCAAATAGATGAGGATATCTTTAGCATCACGCATTATAAGCCTTGCTGTTTTATACTGCGTAATATTCATTTTTATCATAATTTTGCAATTTTCCAGCAGCGGTAACTTTTCACTTTCAATCGGAGGAATGACTGTAAGGGGACGCTACCTGCATGCCTCGCAATCTGAAAGAGAATCATCTTACCCTGTACTACAGCAGATAGCCGGAGGAGTCAGGATTTTTTATTCCGGGCTTGAATTTGTTCTAAGGGAAGAGCGCGGAACAGGTTTAGCGTTGACAGGAGCCGAGGGCGATACAATCGCAGTAAACCCTGAGTATATGTTGTTGACAGAAAACACGGCGTTGTTTGTCCTGCCAGGCGGAACTGCGCTTTCATTTAACTCCATTCATTCGATAAGAGGCCCTGAATTGCAAATTACAGGAGAATTTGCAGATAGTGTAACAGAGGTGACGATTCCAATTGAACCGCGGCGTTCTTCGCTTATCAGAGATTCAGGTCAGCTTGCCATTATGTACGGCGGTTCACGTTTTGTGTTCAGTAGTCTTGGCGAAGAACTTGAAACAGGATTTATATCTCTTACAAGAGATAATACATTTATCTCATACCGTACAAAAGGAAATCAAATAGAATTTAATCCTGAAGATTATATAATTTCACGGGAACAAAATTATGACAGCATTTTAAGAAGCTGGCAGGAAACCAGTTTTGCACAATGGAATCAAAATGCCGCTTATCTTCAAAATGAAGATGATATAATCGCATACCTTTCGCAGGCGCTGACACGCGGGAACTATTTAACAGCAACGCAGAATATTAATTCTGGTTTTCTTAACAGCGCAAGACAGAGCTATAGATCCTCCGCATTCATCGGAGGAATGACGAATGCCTACCGTTCATTTACAACTTCCGAAAATGAAAAAATAAACTCGCTTACGCAGATTGTCAGGGAAAACCCGGTTAATATTCTAAGGGAAGAACATGTTCTTGATTACCTTTTTACGCGGAGCAATTCAGCTTTTGCGAATGATATTATCAGTATTGTCAATACTATAACGCCAGAAATACTGACTTTAGATCATTGTGCCGGTTTACTAGAAATTTTTTCCGATATCAGACAATGGCGTCCTGACATGAGCAATCCTGCTGAACCATTTACGGAACAAATACTACAGTTAATTTCTGAAAATTTAAACAGTGATAAAGAGCATGATATGGTGTTTGTTTCGGTCCAGCAAGGTAATAATTCAGAATATAACCTGAGGCTTGGTAAGGCGCTTGTTGTCTGGGCTGAGGCAAATGCGAATGCTGAATGGGCTGCGATCGGAAGATCGTTAATTATATCAGTTCTGACAAACACCAGAACTGACAGCAGCGCAGGGAGAATCCACAATATCATCAAACCCGCCACTTATAATCCGCGGGCAGTATGGCTGACAAACGAAGGACACTGGGCATGGACTGTTTCGCAGTCAATAAGCGCGTCATACATAAACGGTGACTTTAACATAGCCGTTAATTTTCCTGTTAATATGACGCATCATTTGATGGTACACGGAGTACGGCCTTTTGTTAGTATTCAGATTCACGGTCAGGTATGGAGATCAGACCCGCAGTTTGAACGCTACGATTCATCCGGTTGGGTTTATTATCCTGATGATCAAATTTTGATCTTAAGACTCAGACACCGTATAGCATTGGAAAATATCAGAATTGTTTACAGAGCACCGGCGCCAACAACAGTTGGTTAATATTGATTAGTCGTTTATCTTTGTAATCAGCACTTTATCTATCCTGTTGCCGTCTTTGTCTACTACCTTGAATTTATAACCATAATACTCATAACTGTCACCAACTTTCGGGAGTTCTCCTGCAAGGTGCAGAATAAAACCTGCAAGAGTGTGAAAGCCGCCTTCTTTATCTATGCCTGTCAGTGACAGTGCATTTGCCGCATCATCAATGTTTACTATTCCGTCTGCAAGCCATGTTCCATCTTGTTGTTTTATTATAGGATCTTCATTTGCGACCGGTGTTGAAAGCTCTCCGACAATTTCTTCAACCAATGCATTTATGGAAATAATACCGGCTAATCCTCCGTACTCATCCATTACAAATAGAAAATTTGATCCGCTCTGTTTAAAAGATTCAAATGCTTTTATGGCTGGCATTGTTTCCGGCACAAACTGGGCTTTCTTCATAATTGCGCGTAATGCTTTAGGCGATGAGGTCTCTTTGCCGGAATCAGGCAAAGATACATTCTGTGTTAAACCAATAATTATGTCCTCAAGAAAAACCGCACCCACTATTTCATCAGGGCTTCCGTTGACAACAGGAAAACACTGCTGGTTGCGGTATTCAAGGGACTTTGCGCATATTTCCTCATAGGGATCGTTAATATCAAACAACTGAATTTCAGAACGATGCGTCATAAACGCACCGACAGGACGATCGCCAAGGTAGAAAACGCCTTCTACCATTGTGCGTTCCTTGCTTTCAACAATGCCTGATTTTTCTCCTTCTATCAGGGTATTGCGTAATTCGTCCTGCAGCTCTTCTTCTGTTATGCTGTTATTATCAATTTCCGGCCGGAATGTAATTTTAAAAAACGACGCAAACTTCAGCGATGCCATGGTAAAGGGTAGCATCGGAAAGGAAAAAATCTTCATTACAGGAAGAAGGAAGACTGCAGTTTTTTCCGGCTTTATATGAGCAAGAAGTTTTGGCAAGGTGTCGCTTAATAATGTTGTTATTACAGCAAGTATAATGCCGAATACAGCAATTAACGTTATGTTTACACCTAACATATATATTATTATACCGAGAAAAACCGCTGCAAGGATTCTCAGCAAATTAATCCATAAACGGCTTGATAATAATATACCCTGCGGATTTTCAAGGGTATTTAGAAGGGTTTTATAATATTTACCGTGTTCTTTTTCAATGCGTGATTTTCTGCACATATCCAGAGCAGAAATAAAGAGTGCAAAAACTCCGCTTGTTATTATAAATGCAAATGACAGTATGGTTAAACCTGTTATATATGACTCCATCAGGTATCAATCTCCATGCGGCTTAGGGGTCGTGCTATTGATAAAGCTTCCTGCGCAGTCTGCACAGTTTTTATTCTTCCGTCCGGAGTATATTCGCCGAAAACCTGAACTATTGGGAAACGCGGGTTTTCGGGATTTACATCCACAACCTGTCCCTTCTTTCCGTTTGATAACAGAACATAAAGTCCTATCGGGTAAATTGAAAGCGAAAGAACAAGCGCTTTAATAACAGTATCATCGTATTGTTTGCCTTCGTTTTTTAATAACTCCAGCATTCCAGTATAGCCGTCTTTTGCTTCCTTATGCGGCCGACTGGAACTGAGCGCTTCGTAGGAGCAGGCAACTGCGATTATCTTTGAATATAGGCTTATTTTATCGCCGCTCAGTTTTCGCGGATAGCCTGTTCCATTTTCACGCTCATGGTGTTCAAGCGTCGCGAGGCAGACAGCAAGGGGGAAGTTATTGGTTTTTAACATGGTGTAGCCGAGTATAGGATGAGTTAGTATTGCCTTCTGCTCCTTTGCATCCAGCGGTCTGTAACTCAGGTAAATCTGCGACGGAAGTTTTAACATTCCTACCTCATGTAAAACAGCCGCAATTCCCAACTCAATCAATCTATAGGGGGGAAGCTTTAAAAACGATCCAATAACAATGGACAGAATAGTTGAACGGACAGAATGGGTGGCAAGGTAATTCTTCCCCTCTGCCGGCTCGTTGTTTTTCAATATTCTTATTAAAAATCTGCGGTCTTCCCTAATATATTCCACTATTTCCTTTATTTTTTCTGTTATAGCCTTTTGATCATATTCTTCTGATACCGTGATCCTCATAAACATATTTTCCATGTAATACAAAAAACCGGTATAAAATTCTTCAGCTTTTTCAATCTTGTCATTGTCAGACTGATGTAGAAACTTTGAGCCGACTGTATAAGCAATTTCGTCATTATCCATGACATAATCCCTGCCTGCCTCTCCGTCGCTGTAAATTGTTTTAAAGCTCCATTTCTCCAGCATGACGGAATAATCCATAATAAACGGCATTTCCGGCGCTGTAATGACAAATCCCTTGTCAAGATATGTGTTTCTGGTAAAATAACTGTCATGCGGTATATCTCTTACAGGAAATTCCTTCACTTCATTACCTCCATACGGTATACTAATTAACCATTTCAAAAATGCCGTTATTTAAACATACTATACATTGTTGACGTAATAGTTTCTTTATCTTATGATTCCAACATTCAACAATTATAAGGGAGATATCATTGAAATTCAAATATTTAATTATTGCGTTCAGCGTTATAATTGTTATTATTATTTGCATTACAGTTCTTGTGCCCATATTTATAGCAGGCCCCGAGTATGCCGTGAATTTCCGGTATATTACGTTTCCGCTATTGATCTTCATGGTTTTAATCCTCGTCGGGATGAGCATATTCTTCTTTCTAAATTATCGGCTCCTTTCGCTTCTTGAACGGGAGGATTGGCCTGCGTTGGCTTATTATCTGGAACACAAAGTCTACGGAAACGGCCGGTACAGTTCACGAAATGTTCGTATTTTAGCCAGTTCCTACCTTGTAATTTCTGATTATCAGTCTGTATTAAAGCTTGAAGGTAAAACCCATATTGCCAAACCTTCCGCTGTTTATGACAATGTTTTAATTTTCGGAGCTGCAATGATACTAAGCGGAAAGTATGGTGAAGCCGCAACTTTTTACAAAATTAATATGGATAAATGCAGGAAGAAAGATAAACAATGGGTTCGCTGGTTTTTTGGTTTTTCCCAGTTATTAACCGGTGCTTTTTCTGCCGCAGAACCTGAATTTTCTTCTCTTGCTGTATCTTCGAACGAGCCGCTAATTACCGGTATTTCCGCATATTTCCTGCATAATTCTCTTGGGAAGAAATCTTCCAATCCGGAAAAATGCCGCCAGATAGCCGAGAACGGAAAGAAGCGTATAATAAGTCTTGTAAAGAATCCCGGCGGCTGGAAAAAAGAAGCGGAAAAAATGGGAACCGATGTTCATGTCGCCATTATCAGAAAATATGTTGATGAAACCGGAAAATGGCTCTTTGAACCTATCTGACATTTATACCGTATTGAATTACAATTCAGCATCGAAGGATTAATTATGAATATTTGCAAATCATCAAAGCTTGAAAATGTATGTTATGATATTCGCGGCCCTGTGCTTAAGGAAGCCAAAAGGCTTGAGGAAGAAGGCTTTAAAATAATAAAACTTAATATCGGCAGTCCTGCTGCGTTTGGGCTTAATACACCTGATGAAATTGTTCACGATATGATTATCAATCTCCCGAATGCGCAGGCGTACGGTGATTCACGCGGGCTTTTTGCTGCACGAAAGGCAGTAATGCATGATTTCCAGTCAAAGAATGTAATGGATGTCGGCATTGACGACATTTTTATCGGTAACGGAGTGAGCGAGCTTATTTTGATGTCCATGCAGGCTCTTCTGGATTCGGGAGACGAAGTCCTTATCCCAATGCCTGATTATCCTTTATGGACAGCAGCGGTTACTCTTTCCGGAGGAAAAGCAGTTCACTATCTTTGCGATGAGGCTTCCAGTTGGAATCCCGATCTTGACGACATCAGTTCCAGGGTTACTCCCAAAACGAAAGCCATTGTCGTTATTAATCCCAATAATCCTACAGGTGCTGTTTATGATCGCGCTGCTCTTGAAGGTATTGCCCAAATAGCGAGGGAGAACAACTTAATTATTTACGCCGATGAAATATACAGCCGCATCACCTATGACGGCGCTGTACATATTCCAATGTCTACGGTCGCGCCGGATCTTCTTACCATAAGCTTTGACGGTCTAAGCAAGGCATGGCGTGCCGCTGGTTTCCGTGCGGGCTGGATGGTTCTTTCAGGCAACAAGAAAGCCGCTTCCGATTATATTGAAGGGCTTGATATGCTCGCCAATATGCGCCTTTGTCCCAATATGCCTTCTCAAATGGGTATACAAACCGCTCTTGGCGGTTATCAGAGCATTAAAGATCTCCTTCTTCCAAGCGGCCGTCTTTTGGAACAGCGGAATACATCATTTGAATTAGTAAATAACATCCCTGGTCTTTCCGTTGTAAAGCCAAAAGGCGCTCTTTATTGTTTCCCGAAAGTAGATTGTAAACGTTTTAACATTTCCAATGATGTAAAGTTCATGTTCGACCTCTTGCGCGATCAGCATCTGCTTCTTGTTCACGGTACGGGCTTTAACTGGAAAGAACCGGATCATTTCCGCATTGTCTTTCTCCCTGATAAAGATACACTGGCGGATGCAATGCGACGTCTTAGTAAATTTCTGGAAAGCTACCGGCAGAAATAAACCGCTTTTATAGCGGAAGGGCTTTTATTCGTTAATTATCAGATAAAATTTCGGCGATCATAAATCATTAGACATCACGCCACTTTAAACCGCTCAACTTCCTTCATCAATATGGTAACTCTCTCATGATTTACTGCGACATTTATCTGATCCGCGCCTGAAGCCATTTCGTTCATGCCACCTGTAATCTCCTGGGTAATGACTTCAAGGTTTTTGCCTTCATTTATTACCTCTGTTGAACCTGTGCGCATTTCTTAGGATTCGCTTTTGACATGCTGAGTAATATCATTAAGGCTTCCTACGGCTTCCAGTACTTGTTTGCTGCCCTGGCTTTGTTCTTCCATGGCATTGCGGGTGTTCTCTTCCTGTTCAGATACGGTTTTTATAAGATTGTCAATGGCTTCAAACTTCTGGAGAGCATCATTTGTTGACTGTGTGATTTTGTCAATAGAACCCTTTATCTTTTTTAAAACAATGCTGATTGTTTTGGATTGTTCGGAAGAATTTGTCGCAAGTTTGCGGATTTCATCGGCGACAATTGCAAAACCCTTGCCCGCTTCTCCCGCGTGCGCCGCTTCAATTGCGGCGTTCATCGAAAGCAGATTGGTCTGGCTTGCGATGTTTTGCATAACAGAGTTTATTTCCATTAAACCTTCGGATTCGCGTGTTATTTCCTGTATGTCCGTAGCTACATCCTGAAGACTAGCCCGCCCTATTTCGGAAGCGTTCGTAAGAGAGCTGACATTCTGCTTGTTTTTGATAAGGGTTTGGGTAACAGACTGAACATTCGCGAGCATTTGCTCAATAGCGGAAGAAGACTGAGCGACGGAGTCTGTCTGTTTTTCAACCTGCTGGCTGAGCTTTCCGATGTTGACTGTAATCTGTTCCATGGTGGCGTTTGTCTGGGAAACGCTGGCGCTCTGGTTAATTGCTCTCCCCTTGATACCCTGAATATTGGAGGTGATTTGTCTTATCGCCGCTGCGGTTTCCGTCATATTGGACGTTAGGTCTGTGCCGATTCCGGATAATTTCTCAGCCTCTCCCTTAATGATGTTTATGAGATGTTTTTTTTCCAGGGTAGTGTTCAGATAACGGCTTATGTTGCCGATTTCGTCATTCGATGTTGAATTAATGGAATGAGTAAAATCTCCTTCGCCCATGAACCAGAGAACCTTCTCCATGGACTTTATCGGAGCCGTAATAGAGCGGGATACAAACAGGATTATTACTGTGATAACTCCAAGGATCATAACGCCGAGAATTATTAATACAAAAGTCATTTGCTGCACCCGCGCCATTACCATGTTATAAGGCACAACCGTCATTACCATCCAGGCGTCTGTGCTTCCTCCGACATTAAACGGACGGGATATTGCAATCATTTTTATTTTATGTTCTTTTGAATCCAATACTTCATTAAATTCGGTGCCGTTTCTTAAAGAACGCAGCAAGGTGTTCATATGATCCCCATACAGGTTAACCCCCGTTTGCGCTACATTGCGTCCAAGGCGGCTCGTGTCAGGGTGAGAGACACTTGTACCACCTGTACTGTACAGCGCGGAATACCCGGTTCCAAAGGGTTTTATCGCGCTTACCATTGCCTGTATTTCACTCAGTTCAAGGTCAATTCCGGTTACACCAATTATTTTTTCATCATGAACGATCGGAACCGTAACGCTTGTGATCAGCGCTTGTTTTCCGCCGATATTATAAAAATAAGGCTCGACTATTGTCTCTTTGACTGATCTGAAAGAGGTGTGATAATATGCCCCGTCATCTCCGGGATCATCGTAACCGACAAGAGGTTCAACCGACATCTTTCCGTTGTCATTAACAAAATAACTTATATACCTTCCTGTGTGGTCGGTATCCGGCATGTTCGCGTAATAAACGTCCATTCCGTCAAGAGCGTTAGGTTCAAAAATCGCCCATACACCGATATATTGGGGATTTTTTATGCACACAGAATGAAGAAAATAATTAACAGCGTCCCTTCTTCCTTCAGGCGGAATGGCTTCATCAATAAAGCCCATAAGATCCGCTAAAGTCCTGATTTCATCTATGGGAACTTCAAGAAACGCATCAACGGCGCCTGCCGTTACCGCCGTGATGTTCCCTACATTTTCATTCGATAACTCTGTAATCTGGCTTGATGAAAACAATGTCGCGGCAATTGTAAGGCCGCCGATACCGATTAAATTAACCGCGGAAATGATAAGAATAAGTTTAATCCCGATTTTCATAAACACCCTCTTTATAAAACTTTTTAGGACAGAAAAAAGCCGCCTTTGCTGTCTATTGGCTGATAGATTTATACTGTCCCGCAGAAATTTTGAGTGATCCGGATTGCTAATAAAATACTCCGAAAAATACTAAAAAAATCGCATAATATACCTCGCATTGAATGTTTTTGGAGTGTTTTCCGATTTGATTATCCCCGATCATATGACTTGGCGGATGATCACGTCAAAGATATTACAGCATGTTGAATTAACCTTTTTACACGAAAATAACCTGTTTTATGCTTGGAACAAGCCTAAACTATTGGAAACTGATTTCTTCGGTGGCAATATACACTGCCTTGTTTTTAAATGCAAGTTTTGCTAGTGTGAACCATGAATGAAAAGCTGACTTCCTTGCTTAAAAAATACAATGAATTATCGCAGCTGATAGAAGATCCGGTTCTTTTAAAGGATCAAAACCGCTACCGCACTGTAATGAAGGAACATTCCCGCCTTGCTGAAATTGCGCAGCTTAATGATAGGATAGAAGAATTGGAAAAACAGGCCGTACAAACCAAAGATATTGTTCAGGAAGAAAAAGATCAGGAAATGAAAGAGCTTGCGCGTGAAGAACTTAAAGAACTTGAAAGCAAACTCATCGTTGACAGGGAAAAGCTTAAAATTCTGCTTATCCCCAAAGATCCTCTGGATGAAAAAAATATAATCATGGAAATAAGAGCAGGGACAGGAGGAGAGGAAGCTGCGCTTTTTGCATCGGATCTTTACCGGATGTACTCGCGTTTTGCCGAGAGCAAGAACTGGAAATTTGAGATTATGAATTCCAATAATACTGAGCTTGGCGGCATAAAGGAAATTGTTTTTTCAATAAACGGAAATAATGTATACGAAAATCTCCGTTATGAATCAGGGGTTCACAGAGTGCAAAGGGTTCCTGCGACGGAAGCATCAGGGAGGATTCACACATCGGCCGTAACTGTAGCGGTTTTACCGGAAGCAGATGAGACAGAAATTGACATTAAACAGGATGATTTGCGCATTGATGTAATGCGCGCCGGCGGCCCGGGCGGACAGTGCGTAAACACAACCGATTCCGCAGTGCGCATTACGCATCTGCCCACAGGAATTACTGTTCACTGTCAGGATGAGAAAAGCCAGATTAAAAACAAGGCAAAGGCGATGCGCATATTAAGAGCGCGTATTTACGAGATGGAAGAAGCAAAAGCCGCAGCAGAGAGAGCGCAGGCGAGAAAAAGCCAGGTGGGATCGGGCGACCGCTCCCAGAGGATCAGAACATATAATTTCCCGCAGAACCGTCTTACAGATCACCGCATCAATTTAACTCTCTACAAGCTGGATCTAATTATGCAGGGAGATACGATGGAATTATTTGATGCATTAAAACTATCAGCCAGAGAAGAGTTATTGCAAAATAACATATCTGATTTCTCCGGTGAAGAAGAACTGTAAATACAATGTATATCAGGGAAGCGCTTGCTCAAGGGAGCGCTGATTTAAAATTTGCAGGCATAAAAACTCCTGGACTTGACGCGTCTCTTTTGCTTGCCCATGTTTTAAAAATGAGCCGGACAGAACTGTTATCTGCAAGTACAGAAATACTCTCTGAGGAAGCATGCGAAGAGTACTGCTCGCTGATAGAAAGAAGGTGTTTCGGCGAATGTACCGCATACCTCACCGGTATAAAAGAGTTCAGAGGGCTTGAATTTAAAGTTAATAAATCTGTGCTTGTACCGCGGCCGGATACGGAAACGCTTGTTGAAGCGGCGTTGGAAGAAATAGGAATGAGGAATCGGGACATTGGTTCGGAGGAATTAAAAATTAATGTTCTGGATTTATGTACTGGCAGCGGAGCTGTCGCTATTGCGTTAAAACACGAAAGGCCTGAACTTGAAGTCTATGCGGCAGATATATCTAAAGAAGCTCTGGAAATTGCCAAAGAAAATGCTAATAAACTACTTGGAGACAAAAAAATCCAAATTTTTCACAGCGATCTGTTTTATGCATTCTGCATTACTCATTTTTCATTTTCCCTTATTATCTCCAATCCGCCTTATATCCCGTCAGATGAAATAGAAATGCTCTCCGCAGAAGTGCAGAACGAACCGCGCATGGCTCTTGACGGAGGCAAAACAGGACTTGAAATCATAGAGCGCATTATCAATAAGGCTCCTTTTTATTTACAGCATAACGGTACATTATTGCTTGAAGCCGATCCGCGTCAGATGGAAGAGATTAAGATGTTACTTGAAAAAAACAAATTTAAAGATATTGACTTTTTCAATGATCTTTCTGATAATCAAAGAGTAATTTCAGGAAGATATGAAAAGTAAAAAGATTATTGTTAAAAATGTTCAGAAATTTTTGTTTCTGAACAACTCAATATTTTTATTTTTTATTTTAATATTTATTTCATGCGCTACAAGCTCTGTCGCTTCTGATATCAATTACCTGAGTGAAATTAATGAGTCAGGAGAAATAAGTCAGACATTTTATGCTGGAATTGAAAGTAATGAAGAAAAAATCCCAAAAGAGTACAGCATTGCTTTTATTGCGGCGGGAGATAATTTGTTCCATGAGTCGATTATTAATTCATCGTATCAGAACGGAGTATATGATTTTACTCCAGTTTATTCGGAGATAAAAGACATTATAGGAAATGCTGATCTTGCTTTTATCAACCAGGAGACCGTCATGGCAGGAGAGAGCTACGGCTATTCAGGATACCCCCGTTTTAATACGCCGCAGTCTCTTTCGCGCACGCTTGCGGATACAGGTTTTGATATTGTAAATCTTGCGAATAACCACGCAATGGATATGGGAAAAGACGGTTTGTATTCAACGCTGGATTTTCTTGACACAATACAGGAATTAACCGTAATAGGAGCGAGAAAGGAGGGTGAGAGCGCGCGTATTATTACTGTAAATAATATTACTTTGGGCTTTCTTTCCTATACATACGGTCTTAACGGTTTTCAATTACCGGCTGATAATCCAAATTTGGTTTCATTAATAAACAGGGAAAAAATGGCCAGTGAAATATATGAATTAAGGCCGTTGTGTGATTTTTTAATCGTTTCAATTCATTGGGGCGAAGAATACAGGCTGGAACCAGACAGCAATCAGGTTAACCTTGCCTTCTTTTTTGCACAGCACAATGTAGACCTTGTCATTGGGCATCATCCTCATGTACTCCAACGAGCACAGACAATTGTCCGTGATGATGGAAGAGAAACATTGGTAATTTATTCACTTGGGAACTTTGTATCAAATCAGGTACAAAGAGAAAGAATAATTGGAGGTGTAGCTTGCATAACATTTACAAAAATTGATTCTGCACCGCCTGAATTATCAATTTCTGATTTTGGAATAATACCTGTTATAACTCATTACAGCCGTAATTTCTCAAATACAAAAATATACCCGCTATATTCATATACCGAGGATTTGCTTTCAGTTCACGGACTTAAAAATCAGGACAGCACGCTTGATATGGATTTCTTTAATGCCGTAACAGAAAGACTTGATACAAAAATAATAACGCAAAACCCTTTCTGAATAATAAATAACCTTGTTTTATGTTAAGATTGCAAAATACTCCTCAAAAATGAAATTGAGCTTTTAAAAACTCGGTTGGTTTTGAAAAAAGCATAATCATTTGTTTTACGCTCATTGACATTATTATTATAATATTTATAATTAAAACAGCATAAAAAAAAGAATAATCTGCAGGAGGTTAAAGGTGAGTTTGCGCAAGAACGCGGCTAAGGCAGCGTGTAGCGACACGGACAGCGACCCTTACGGTAGCAAGAACAATGCCGCAGGCTTACCCAAGACCTGCATCTAGATAAAGCGTATTTACTGTAAAACGCTCACTGTCCGGTGTCCTTCGAATTAAAAGTATATTCACAAGGATGCCTATATGAACAAGGAAGAAATTTTAGAGCTTATTAATGAAGGTTCTCTTGATATTTCAAAGATAAAAATGCTTGTCTCTGATATGAATACGGTTGACATAGCTGAAATTTTTGAGGAACTGGGTACCGAGAAAATCATTCAGTTATTCAGAATTCTGCCAAAGCACATTGCATCAGATGTTTTTTCCTACGTAGGCAGCGATCATCAGCAGACCATTATCGAAGCGCTTACGGATACTGAAGTCAGCGAGATCGTGAATAAACTCTTTGTTGACGACGCCGTTGATTTTATAGAAGAAATGCCCGCCAATGTAGTTAAAAGGGTTTTAAAAAATGTACGGCCTGAAAAACGGAAATTAATTAACCAGATACTCCAGTATCCTGAAAATTCAGCCGGAAGCATAATGACAACAGAGTATGTTGACCTGCGCGAAAACGCAAAAGTAAGAGAAGCCTTTGACACAATACGCAGCACAGGCGTTAACAAGGAGACAATTTACAACTGTTATGTGATAAGCGATGATCGTCTGCTTGTCGGCGCGATTTCCGCAAAAATCATGATGCTTGCCCGTCCGCAGGACAGGATCGGCGATCTTATGGATACCAATCTTGTCTTTACCTACACTACCGATGATCAGGAAGCTGTCGCAGATCAGTTTCAAAAGTACAATCTTTTGGCAATGCCGGTGGTTGACAAGGAAGAACGGCTTGTCGGTATTATTACTGTTGACGATATCGTAGATGTAATCGTTGAAGAGAATACCGAAGATATTCACAAAATGGCCGCATTGGTTCCTACTGATGAAGAATACCTGAAAACATCAGTTTTTCGGCATTCAAAAAACCGTTTTGTCTGGATGCTGATCCTGATGCTCTCGGCAACCATTACCGGCTTCATTATTTCAAGCTTTGAAGAAGGCTTAACCGCATTGCCTGTTCTTATGGCTTTCGTTCCGATGCTTATGAACACAGGCGGCATTGCAGGTTCGCAGGCATCAACACTGATCATCCGCGGCATGGCAGTAGGTGAAATTGGTTTAAGCGATGTCCTTGTAGTGATATGGAAAGAACTCCGCGTCGCTGTCCTTTGCGGACTTGGACTTGGAATCGTAAATTTTATCCGTGTATTAATTACAAACAGCCAAAACTGGAAATTGTGCCTTACCATAAGCATGTCCCTTTTCTTTACAATAATGATGGCAAAAACAGTCGGCGGTATTCTGCCGATTTTCGCCAAACGCCTGAAAATAGATCCCGCGATTATGTCCGCTCCTTTACTAACGACTATTTGCGACGCTGTCTCTCTTATTATTTATTTTTCTTTCGCAAAATTAATATTAGGGCTTTAATGCTTACAGACGCGCATTGTCATCCATACGATTTGTCTGGTGTTTATAAAGAATATGAGAATGAACGCAGGCATCATGGAATTTTAATAGCGGCAAGCGCATGCAGTATAGAGGAGTTTACATATACTGAAGAACTGGCGCACAACGCTGACAAAGAGCAAGCTGTTCCGATCTTGCCTTGTTTCGGAGTACATCCTCAAATATTTTCCCAAAACAATTCGCACAGATGTACAGAAGAGACACAGAGAGAAAAATTATCAGGTGCAGAGTTAATTAATATGCTTTATAATTTAGCAATTGAAAGACGAATTGCAGCTGTCGGAGAATGCGGGTTTGATCTTTATAATGCGTTTTTTTCGGAAACAGAAAGCATTCAGGAGTATTTCTTTGCATCCCAGATTGAAATAGCAATCAAGCATGATCTTCCTGTAATTATTCACGCTCGCCGCGCGATGCATAAGATATTTTCATATGTGAAAACTTTATCAAAATGTAAAGCTGTTGTTTTCCATTCATGGCCTGCTTCCTATGAAGAAGCTGTTTCTCTTCTGCGCCATGACGTAAACGCGTATTTTTCATTCGGTAATACAATCATGCTTAACCATAAAAAGGCAATAAGAAGCTGCGCTCTCCTTCCGCTTGAAAGGCTGCTAACGGAGACGGACGCTCCTTTTCAGCCGCAAAGAAATGAGAAATTTTCACATTGGACAGATATTAATCTGATTCTGAAAACCGCCGCCGGTTATCGCAGCGAAGCTGGAAACAGCATCGATGCGAAAGACCTTGAATCCCGAATAGAAACCAATTTCAGGAAAATATTCAAATAACATTCATACATAAGACACACGGGAATTGAAAGACAACCAGCCTGGCAAACAAGTTCAATGATGGTAATATTGTTGCGTCATTATGGCTGAAACTGTATCACTCTTCCTGGCGCGAATTATTCAGTTGCCGATTTTTATCTTGAAATATGCCGGTTAACAATTTCTTTATCAGATTGCAATTGGCGGTTGTTGGGGAACTCTTTCAATCCTTCATTCAGAATGAGCTGTGCTTCTTCATAATTTCTTTTATTCCATTCAGACGCGAAACGATTATGATAATCAGCTGCTAGATTATTCCTGTATGTATTAAGAGACTGTTCAAGTTCACGGCTTGTGCCAAAACGGGCAACAGCGTTTTCGATATAACCAATTGCGCCCCGCCAGTCGCGCAACGGAGCCGCGCTGACGGCGGCGGCTGTTTTTAGAACAGCGAAGATAATTAACTCATTTGCGCGGTTTTCTGAAAGGCGATTTTCTTTTCTTGCCTGTTCAGTATCGTTAATAACAGAGTCTCCGGCAGCTTTGCTGTTGATTCTGCCGGCGCGGTTTGTTAAATCAGTCTCAATAATCACAGTATCAAAACCTGCGTATTCTTCTTCAGTGATATGCGTTTTATTGTTATTCAGAAAATTTCTTGCTTCCGTTATTTTGGTTTCTCTTAAAAACCGGGTAATTCTATTGTTAACGGCTGCCTGTAAGAAGGTATCCCATCTATCCTGGGAAGGATACATTGAAGATACAGATAAAGCCCAGATAATACCGTCTTCTTCCCTGTTTGATCTTAAAAATGTGCCTGCATAATTTAAAAGCCGGTCTGTTAAATCCTTCCGCGGATCAGTAAATAAATGCTCAACTGATGCTGCATCTGCGCTAACAGTAAATGTATCTCCTAAAAGCAGGGTGGCCTTGTCAATTGCCAGCGGGACTGCGTTTATAAAATTTCCTCTCCTTTCAAAATCAGCGATCCTGTTATTTAATATCAGGGAGATCATTTCAATATTGCTGATGGTCTGGCGATCGCGGTAATTCTGCGCAGTGACATATGTAAAACCTGTTACTCTTCCGAACTGATCGTGGAATTCCCTTCTGTTGCCAGGATCAAAACCGTAACGGTTTGTTGTCTCAACATCAATGTCCTGCCCGTCAATATGAACTGTTACAAAGGCATGTTCTCTTGTTATCACACCGCTTGTATTTATTCCTGCTGCTCCGCATAAAATCATATAGAGAACTGCGGAGGAGACGCAGTTATAGCTTCCGTTTGTAAAAATTGTATCAATCCTTGTTTGGTAATATGAGTATGTCCGTAAAATATTTGTGTGCATATAGGAAAATATATATTCAGCTCTTTCCCTGTCTGAAGCAGGAAGATCATTTGAATTATTAACAGCAGCAGCTGCTGCTGTAATTCTGCTGACAGCTGACGAATAGCTCGAACTACCGTCCGCAGCTCCGGATGCCCAAAGGCTGATTTGTGCAAGATCGGTCCATGAATAGCCGTTATTTAATCTGCCCAGATTATAATATTCAAGCGCTTTTGGATCAGGTGCAATACGCGGAGAAGAGGGTATGCTTTGAGCGGAAAGTTCAGCATGAGGCAGGACATGAAGTATTAATAAAAAGAAAAGCGTGATTGACTGTTTTCGGCTCACAATCTACTATAAAACAAACAGTAATAAAAGTAAAATGGCCTGGGAGTTGCAATGTCCGCTGACAAAGCTGATTTGCTTATTATTGGCGCAGGTCCTGCAGGGCTTACTGCCGCTCAATACGGAGCAAGAGCGAATTTAAAAGTAGTTGTCGTAGAACAGCTTACCCCGGGCGGGCAGTTGTCTGTTATCGATGTGCTCGAAAATTACCCGGGCAATGTTGAACAGCTTGATGAATCTGGAAATGTAAGAGCAGGGCTAAGAACAGGATATGAGTTTGCATCCGATCTTCACAGGCAGACGGAGAACTTTGGCGCAGGTTTTTTATACAGCTCAGTCATATCATTAAAAAAAGAAGGTGAAACATTTACCGCCTGTCTTTCAAACGAAACATCAATAACAGCGCCTGCTGTAATAATTGCGGCAGGATCAAAACCCCGCCTTTTGAATGTACCTGGAGAAAAGGAGTTTACCGGGAAGGGAGTTTCCTATTGCGCGACATGCGACGGGAATTTCTTTAAGGGAAAGAAAATATTTATCGCAGGAGGAGGAGACGCCGCCTGTGATGAAGCGCGCTATCTTTCGCGGCTCACCGGTAAAATCACTCTTGTTCACCGCAGGGACACATTGCGCGCGCAAAAAGCACTTATACAAAGAACGCTTGATAACCCAAACATAGAAGTCAGGCTGAATACAGTAATCAGGGAAATTAAAGGCGGCGTAAAAGTAAAATCAGCAATATTAGCCGATACAAAATCAGGCGCTGTTTACGAAGAAGATACCGATGCTGTTTTTATATTTGCCGGAACCGTTCCGCAGTCAGCACTGGCAAGGGATTTAAATGTTTCTCTGGACGAGGGCGGATATATCATAACGGATCAAAAGATGGCAACCAATATAGCGGGTTTGTACGCGGCAGGCGATATCAGAAGCGGCGCTTTCCGCCAGGTAATAACAGCGGCCGCCGACGGCGCAGTTGCGGCTCACAGCGCTTCAGGGTACATTGATGAAAGAAAATGAAAAATTAACCGCAGGGTTTTACGGAGTTTCCATGAGTACAAAAGCCGGCATTGAAATCCTTTCGCGGAAACCCTGTGCGCCTTTTTATACGCTGCTGTTCTTCTTATCTATTCTTTGCATTTCTCCTGTTTACTCCCTCAGTTTTCACGATGACATTCCTCCCGCGGAACTCGCGGCAGCAATAGAAAAAGAAATGACAGATGAGCAAGCTCTGGCTCAGTTATTTATGCTGGGCTGGGTCGGAGAAGATCCTTCGCCACTTATTATGGAATGGATCCGGCAGAGGGGCATCGGAGGGGTAAAGATTTTCGGCTGGAATACAACAGATACGCAGCGGCTTGCCAGAGCCGTGGGTAATCTGCAGAGAGCAAGCCTTGACAGGCAATTTAATATCCCGCTTCTTGTGGCGACAGATCAGGAGGGCGGATGGATTCGCCATATAAAGGGAGATACATCAGAAACCCCGGGGAACATGGCAATCGGCGCGTCAGGCTATCCGCGTGATGCGTATCTTTCAGGCTACTATATCGGAAAAGAACTGGCTCTTCTCGGCGTTAACATGAATTTTGCTCCTACTGTCGATCTTTTTACAAACCGTGATTCCTCGCTGATAGGCCCCCGCGCTTTCGGAAGCGATCCTGTCAGCACCGGCATTTTGGGCGCTGCCTTTGTAAGAGGGCAGCTTGCCGCAGGCGTTATTCCGACAGCGAAACATTATCCAGGCCACGGAGATACAGCCGATGATTCTCACGGCAGACTGCCGAGAATAGAAATCAGCTACGACACTTTGTGGAACAGGGAACTGATTCCCTACCGTATGCTTGTAGCGGAAGGGCTGCCTGCCGTAATGAGCGGCCATCTTTCCTTTCCGTTGCTGGAAAGCGGAAACGCGCCGGCGTCCCTTTCTTCATGGTTTTTGCGCGATGTTTTGCGCGGCAGAATCAACTTTAACGGAGTTGTTATAACCGACGATTTGATGATGTGGGGCGCCAGACTGTATCTTGGCACTGTTCCGCTTACCGCAAAACAGGCGATTACCGCAGGAAACGACATTATAATGTTTTCCGATACGCCAGCCTTAAACGATCAGATATGGACGTATCTTGTCGCCTCCATGAGGAACGAAGAAGAGTTCCGCCAAATTGTAAGAGCTTCCACGCGCAGAGTGCTTGAGTTAAAACTTTCCTACCTTCGCGGCCCTGCAAGCGTTCCGTACATTCCCGATCCTGTAAAAGTGCTGGCGCAGCTTCCTGATCCTGAAGGTTCCGCCTTTTTTCTTAACCTTGCCGCCCGAAGCGTTACATTTGTGAAACCTGTACCTTCAGATTCGCTCTTTCCGCTGACAAGAGAAAATGCAGGCCGCGTTCTTTTAGCCGGCAGATTCAGTGACTTTTTCACATACGGCAGGGCCGCCTTTCCAGGCGCGTTAACCTACAGCTACACAACAGCCACCAATCCCCTGAATATTGTTTCCGCCGCGCGCAATGCGGATACAATCATTCTTTGTCTTTCCGACAGTTACGATTTGCGCATGCTTAATAATTTACAGCAGCTGAATAAAAGAGTAATTGTCTTTTCCGTTCTCAATCCTGTTTTTATTGAAAGCGTACCATGGGTCACTGGTGCTGTCGCTGTTTACAGCTATGCTCCAGAATCATTTGCCGCGGGATTCTCCGCCATTATCGGCAGAATCCCCGCGCAGGGTGTTCTTCCCTATGAACAGTGATGAAACGCGGCGGCAAGGCACAGATACGGAAACCGGTTTTTCATGGCGGAGAATGAAGAATGCCGACTCTCTTCCTGTGAAGGAATTTTTGTCTGTTAACGAAAATGATTATGTAGGCGCGTGCGGCCGCTTTCTCCTAAGACAAAGCGCCGCGGGGAATAAAAGCGCCAAAGACCCTGTCTGGATACTCCGCAGAAAGAAGGATGAAATTAAAGCCCTTGTAATGGCCTCAGGAAGTACAGTAATCCCCGTGCTTGGCACACTGTATGACAGAACCGCGGACAGCATCCCTCAAATGAAATTCCTTAAGAGCTTCCTGCGGCTAAAGACGCTGCACTCATTGCAGGGGCTTAAGAGCGAAGTAATCGTCCTTGAAGAAGAAATAGGGAAAACAGGGCGTAAAACCGCCGATATAATCGACTATGATCTCATGAGCCTGGACAAGCCTCCTGATGAAAAGGGTTTTTCCTGCGGCCCTTCGGGCCTTATCCTGCGCGTTCCAGCCATGATCGATTTGGACGCAGTCGCGCCGCTTCAGACCGCTTATGAAAAAGAGGAAGTGCTGCCCAAAGGTTCCATATTCAGCCCCGCGGCAAGCCGGATAAATACAGCGCAAATAATCACGAAAGGAAAGGTTCTCGCCGCGCAGCTTAACGGGCGCTTTGTAGGGAAAATTAACGTAAGCGCGGTCTCATTTACGCGCTATCAGGTAGGAGGCGTTTATGTCCATCCGCATTTCCGCGGACAGGGAATCGCGCGCAGAATGGCGACCGAGTTCATATCAGGGCTAATCGGCGAGGGCAGGGGAGTAACTCTCTTCGCCAAGAAAACCAACGCCGCCGCCCGCAGTCTCTATACAAGGCTCGGTTTTACCGTCAGGGGAGATTACAGGATTACCTATTATTAACGTAAACGGAATGAAGCCCATAATGCCAATTGTATTTTTCTTTTCCTTTAATTGATGTTTATTTGGTATTTAAAATGGAACCTCAGGCGGTTACGGTTTAATGAGAGTAAAGCGAAGGATTTAAATAAAGGTCTATTACAGACTGAAATAAGAGTCTATTACAACATGTTGTATAAAGCTGGTACACTCTGTTGTACAAGGCTGGTACGGTCTGTTGTACAAGGTTATTACAACATGTAGTACAAGACTGGTACAGCCTGTTGTACGGGGCGGCAGTTACATAAATCCTTCTTAAATAAAGGAGTTTATGTAAAGTTTCGCTGTTTTTCTTGCATTTGTATCTTTACGGTTAATATACTATAATTTAGAATGTACTCCAAAAAGGAACTGACTTGGCGGAAGGCCGGAAATGAAAAAGCTGTTGTTTTTAATGGTTATTTTTACACTTTCATATCCTTCTTTTTCCCAGGAGGAACAGGAAAAAAGTCCTGCGGCCGGGGTTTCTGCTTTTGCGCAGCAGATTTTTCCGAACGAGTTCCTTTTTATCGAAGGAACAGCGGAAGAAGGCGGGCATCTTAATTTTTTCCTTCAAAACTTCAGAATAGAAGCCGCCGGAGCGGGTTATACAGTTACTGAAGACAGGGAAGACGCCGCTTTTACGTTTAAGTTTGATGTAAGCGAGCACATGATTGAAGACAGCGCAGGTGTTTTACATCCCGCGCCTTTGGATGATAACCAGTACATAATCAGAATAAGCCTTATTAATAACGCGGATGGCGGAGAAATCCTCTACTTTGACTTTTATTTCACCGATCTCGGCGAAATGTACGAATACAACCGCTCGTTATTCCAGATGGCTACCGTGTACATACCGCCCGACAGAAGAGAGATATTCCTGCCGCCTGACATGAAATGGCAGAATAAGTGGCTGTACCTCAGCGCCTCTGTCGAATACCCGGTTTCATTCTACCCGCTTGCTTCCAAAGATTTATTCGGCGGGCAGGCTGCGTACATGGGGCCTATTGGAAACCCTGTATCCATTCAGCACCTTAACAATATTATTTTGCCTCAGCCGGGGCTTGCGCTCGGCCTTGAACTGCATTTTAGTAAAGTATTAAGCCTGGGGTTTAATTTCCGGCTTAATTACGGTGACCCGGAAGACATATTTTTCCTTAACATGGCCGCGGGCGGTCAGTTTAAGTTTAATATTAAAACCGAAGATGTACTTCTCCAGCCTTACCTGGCTTTTTCCATGCCTTTAACTGTCTCGCCCATGTTTGAGAAATATCCCAATTTCGCTGCAGGGGGCGGTCTTCAGGCCGGAGTACGGGGTGGATCAAGCGGCAGCTTCTTTGTTGATGTTAACTTTATGTACTCTTTGGGCGAAGTCTCAATAAAAAACTTTCTTGGCGACCTTGCTCCCAATCCTTCGTTTATTAATTATAATCATTTTGTCTTTGGAGTCGGAGTCGGCTATAAGTTTGGCATGCTTAACCGGCAATAGCTCTTGTAAATAATTCCTTTAATGTCTACACTGTCTCATTATGGCATCACATTCACTGGGCGAGAGAATCACCGAAATCAGAAAAACCTATTCAATCAGCCGGGAAGATCTGTCTGAGCGCTCGGGCGTATCGGCAGACTTAGTCGCGAGAATCGAAGATGACGGGCATATTCCCGATCTTGCTCCGCTCATTAAAATCGCAAGGGGGCTTGGCGTACGCCTTGGCACGCTTCTTGACGATCATGATAAACTGGGGCCTGTTATCTGCAGAACGGAAGATACTTCAAGCCGCTTTAAAACAGGGCTTCCCGAAGGCGTCGCCGCCACAGGGCATCACGGAATGGCTTTTTACGCGCTTGCCGCCGATAAGTCCAGCAGGCATATGGAACCGTTTATTGTGGCAATCGAAGCCGACGCACAGCAGGATAAATCCACTCATGAAGGAGAGGAGTTCATCCACGTAATGGAAGGAACTCTCACTCTTGAATACGGAATGGATAAAGAATTTTTAAAAACAGGCGATTCTGTTTATTATGACTCTATTGTACCGCACAGGGTGTACTCGGCGGATAATAATCCTGTAAAGATTCTTGCTGTAGTTTATACACCGGTGTAAAAATATGGACTATATTGAAAAAACCCTGTCTCAAGTCTTAAGAGACAAAACACAGGCTCATCCGGATCACGAATTTATTATTTACGCGGATCGTAATCTTCGTTTTACTTACTCGGAATTTGACAAAAGGGTAGACGATTTCGCGAATGGTCTTCTGGGTATGGGCGTAAAGAAAGGCGATCATGTAGGCATCTGGGCGACTAATGTGCCTGATTGGAATACGGTGCTTTTCGCATGCGCGAGAATAGGCGCTGTTCTTGTTACAATTAATACAGGTTATAAAACTCACGAACTTGAGTTTGTATTAAAACAGTCGGACATGGTATGCCTCTGTCTTACAAACGGCTGGCGCGATTCTGATTATATCGCGATGATAAATGAACTTGTCCCCGAATTAAAAACCTCGCAAAGAGGCAAGCTCAATTCTGAGAATTTTCCCTTTTTAAAATATGTCGTTCATATAGGACAGCAAAAACACAGGGGAATGTTCTGCTTCAGCGAGCTTTTGCTTTTGGGTCAGCATACAGATTCCACCCAGTTACTCGAAATTGAAGCTTCTCTCGACAGAAACGATGTAGTGAACATGCAGTATACATCCGGCACCACGGGTTTCCCAAAGGGAGTAATGCTTACTCACAGAAATATTTTAAATAACGGGCAGGGAATCGGAGATAATCAGCGCCTTACGGAAAAAGATATTGTATGCCTTCCGGTTCCGCTGTTTCATTGTTTCGGCCTTGTGCTTGGAATGATGGCGGTTGTTACCCACGGATCAACCGCCGCTCTTATAGAATGGTTCGATCCGCTTCTTGTGCTTGCTACCATTCAGAAGGAAAAATGCACAGCGGTTTACGGAGTTCCTACAATGTTTATCGCGGAGCTTAATCATCCGATGTTTAAAATGTTTAATCTTTCAAGCCTTCGCACAGGAATAATGGCTGGATCTCCCTGTCCAATCGAGACAATGCGCCAGGTAATAGACCTTATGCACATGAAAGAGGTGACAATCTGCTACGGATTAACCGAATCGTCTCCTGTTATGACTCAGACCCGCTACGATGACGATATAATCGTGAAAGTGGAAACAGTAGGGCGCGCTCTTCCCGGTGTAGAGGTTACAATACGTAACACGGAAACCGGCGATGAATGCCCTGACGGCACACACGGAGAGTTTTGCTGCCGCGGTTATAATACAATGAGAGGCTACTATAAAATGCCTGAAGCAACAGAAGCATGTATTGATAAAGACGGATGGCTCCATTCAGGCGATCAGGGAATAAAGAACGCCGACGGTAATTTTAAGGTTACAGGGCGCATTAAGGATTTAATCATCCGCGGCGGGGAGAATATTTCGCCTAAAGAGGTAGAGGACTTTTTATACACCATACCCGGCATAAAGGATGTGCAGGTAGCGGGAATCGCGAGCGAAAAATACGGCGAAGAGGTCGGCGCTTTTATCATACTGCATCCTGGTATAAAAATGTCCGAAGAAGATGTGCGCGATTTCTGCCGCGATAAAATCGGCCGTTTTAAAATCCCAAAATATGTGTTCTTTGTCGACAGTTACCCTCTTACCTCCAGCGGAAAGATACAAAAATACCTGTTGCGCGAAATGGGGAAAAAAATGGCCTCGGAGCGCGGCAGTTTTACCTGATTACCGGAGAATATGGAACGCGAAATAAAGAAAGTCTTTACAAGTCTGCCTCACTCAGGTCGGCATTGGGATATACTGATTGAGGCTCTGGGTTCGCAGACAGAAATCGCGAGAGCCGCTCATGACGATACAGCGAATGTAATAAACGGCATTAAGGATGCCGACACCGCGATTCTTGCAGGAGATATTTCCAGGGAAGTACTTGACGCCTCGCTTTGCCTTAGGTGGGTACACTGCGATCATTCGGGCGTTAATAATTCCGCTCATCCTGAGATTTTCCAAAGGGGAATATTCCTTACTTCATCCGCAGGCCGCTCAGCTTCTGTTCTCGCGGAGCATATTTTCTTTCTTATGCTTTCGCTTATTTATAATTCGCGCCTTCTTGAACAGCAGCAGCGCGATCACAACTGGAATAATCTTTATAGGGAAAGCCGGGGGCTTTACTCAAAAACCATAGGTATTATCGGTATGGGCCACACGGGAAAGGCTCTTGCCGCGCGCGCGAAAGCATTTGGTATGAATGTTTTAGGGTACGCAAGAAGCATACAGTCGGCATCTCCTGGCGCTGACAGAATGTGGTTTGCAGATAACGGTGATACAATAAACGAGCTTCTTGCACAAAGCGACATTGTTGTTCTTACAGTTCGTCTTTGTGACGAGACATATCACCTTATAAATGAAAGAACATTGGCTCTTATGAAAAGAACCGCGTACCTTGTAAACATGGCGCGCGGCGCAGTGGTTGACGAAAACGCTCTTTATAAAGCGCTTTTAAGTAAAACGATCGCAATGGCGGCAAGCGATGTCTTTACGCAAGAGCCTCTTTCAAATGATAGCCCGCTTTGGGACCTCCCCAATTTTGTACTGACTCCGCACTGTACGCCGGAAGTTCCTGATCTTGCGCTTTCCGGTCTTAACATAATCTGCGAAAACATCAGACGGTACAGGGAAGGGAAGGAGCTTTTAAACTGCCTTACCGCAAGGGATGTATATACCAGAAACAGGTAAATCATGTATAAAATAATAGATCCCGGAGGAAGGTTAGATTGACTTCAATTAAAAAAAAGGAAAAAGTCACAGATCAGGTTTTTGCTCAGATTGTAGATGCCATAAAAAGAGGCGAGTTTAAACCTGGTGATCGCCTTCCGGGTGCGCGGGAACTCGCGGATAAAATGGAAGTCGGAATTTCGACAGTCAGGGAAGCCCTTAAAATGCTTGAAAGCCTTGGCGCGGTGGAATCAAGGCAGGGCGATGGAACTTTTATCTGCAATACGCTTCGCGAAGGAGCAGCCAACGCGTTTGAAATACAGCTTGCTCTTCTGCCGCTTACCGCGGAATATCTTGTTGAATTCAGGGTTATATATGAGACTGCCTATATGCATCTTGCCATGGAACACGCAACAGATGATGACTTAAAAAAAGTGGAAGCCGCCGTTATCGCTCTGGAAGAAAAAGTAAAAAAATCCCCTAGTGCGTTTACAGAAGCCGAAGATGAGCTTTTTTTTCACAATGAGGTTCTGTACTGTACCCATAACCCCTATATAATAAAAACAGGTGAAGTTGCCCTGGCTCTTTTCTTTGATGTTATGCATAATCGCCTTGAACCCCTTGTTGTAACAGAGGCCGCAAAAGATCACCGTAACATTTATGAAGCAATCTGCGCCAAAGATAATGATCGTATGGATAAAGTGCTTAATAAATGTTTTTCCTGGTGGGGAAGCAGGTTTAAAGAGAGTTAGGAGCCAGTAATGAGAAATGAATAGTGTTAATTTATCGGAAATGAATTGGGAGGTTATGCAGCTTGAGCAATGCGCGGATTATCTGATGCCCGATTGCGGCGGGAAGTGGTTCACGGCAAGTGTTCCGGGCGCTGTTCACTATGATTTTGTTAAGGCCGGGAAGCTTGTAAATCCCTACAGCAGTACCAAGGCCGCCTTTGATTCCCAATGGGTAATTCAAAACGACTGGCTTTATAAAACTGAGTTTGATACACCGCAGAACATTAACACAATGAAATATATTCTTCTTCGTTTTGACGGAATTGATACTTACAGTGAAATTTGGCTTAACGGAAAAATGCAGGGTATTACTGCCAACGCATACAGAACATACGATTTTTTTGTTGAACCGACGTTTTTCAGAACAAATGAAAAAAATATTCTGTATGTCAGAATTAAATCGCATGAAAGGATGATATCTTCTAAAATTGATGAAACTGAAAAACACCTAAATAACGGACGTTCTGTCGAAGGTACTTTGGGTAAATCATTGATACGCCGTTATCAGCGCAGTTTTTTTGCAGGGTCAAGCCTTCTTAACCTTGGAACAGGCGTTCTTGGCATGGGGATAGTCCGAGGCGTAAACCTCATCATGTTTTCCGGAGCGTATATTACTGACTGCTGCTTAAGAACAGTTTCTGTTGCCTGTAACAATAATTACGCTGAATGTAAAATACTTTTATCTGTAAAAAATCCATTAGAAAACACATTTACATTATGCAACGCAGTTTTCCGCGCAAAAATATCGATCACATCTCCTGACAATAAGAACGTTTTTAATGCGGAGATTCCTGTTGAATCTGAATATATGGAAATACCCCTTGTAATAGATAATCCTCATCTTTGGTGGCCGCGCTTTTACGGAGAGCCGAATCTTTATTTACTAAATGTAAAAATATTTCAGGACGGAAAATCTACGGACGAAATTAATAAAAGAGTCGGCATTAAAAGGAGCGAACTTGTCACACAGGATGAAAACGGGAGGAATACTTTTTATTTTAAAATCAACGGACGTAAAGTTTTTGTACACGGGCAGAATCATATCCCGCTTGATTATATTAAATCTTACCGCTCCAAAGATGAATATATAAGAGTTTTTGAAATGCTGGAAAATCAGTATGTCAATATGATTCGAATATGGGGCGGCGGAGTAGTTGAAGATGATTTCTTTTATGAAGAGTGTGACAGGAGAGGAATCATGCTTTTCCAGGATTTTTATCTTCACTCCAATCAATATCCCGATTATGACAATGAGTGGGTAGACGAGTTCCTTGGCGAATCAAACGGGATTATGAAAAAAATAAGGGTTCATCCTTCGTTATGTGTAATCTGCGGAGGCAATGAAACCCGGGAAGGCTGGGATTGCTGGGGATGGAAACAATCATCGGATCGCTTTTACGGAGAGCGGCTTATTACAGAAGACCTCCGTAAAATAAGCGCCAATCTCTGTCCGGAACTTCCTTATATCGCGAACTCTCCCCATGGCGGGAAAAACTGCCAGTCCCCGGTTGAAGGCGAATCCCATATCTGGGGAAATTTTTTCAACAGCACAAAAGACCCGCTTTTTGTTACTGAAACCTGCTGGACGCAGGAAAGTTATTCAAGGTCTGAAACCTTAAAAAAAATCATGGATATTGATGTTGATGAGTATGCGGGAAAAAACTGGGCGGAAAAGTGGAAGGAAACGACATCACTTGGTCTTTTAAACAGATATCCCTACAGCGACTGGTTTGAAAGTTCAAGCTTAAGAGCATATCTTCACAGCCTTGAAATTGAGCAAATGCGTGCGGATTATAACGCGCTTAATATGCTCCGTTTTAACAGCCCAAATAACAACGGAATAATCTACTGGTCATTTAACAAAGGCGGCCCGCTTTTCCAGTTCGGCTGTGTTGATTATTGCGGCTATCCGATGATGTCCTATTATGCCGTAAAAAGAGCCTTTGCGCCTGTTTCAGTCTTTGCCCGCCGTGATGTCAGCGATATATCGGTAATGTTATCAAACCACGGCCCTGAATCCAGGAAAGTCAATGTGCAGGTATTCCATATGAACAAAGAAGGAAAGGAGCTGGGGTACTGGGCAAGAGAAGTGTGCACAACTGAAGCAGTGGGCACAGCTGAAGCAGCGGGCTGTGATTCAGAAAAACCTATGGAAGTTTTCAGGCTTTGCGGTCTTTATGAAAAAGTACAGGATCGGACAGAAGAAATAATCTATGTCTGCGCTTGTTTTAATGATTTATTATTGGCTGATGATATGCTTTTTTTCTGTTCTTACGCGGAATTTAACGGTATTTACAGCCCGTTATCGGTGAAAATTGAAAAGAATGGTGATAACAGATGGCAAATTAATATTAAAGCCGCTGAACCGATCCGCATGGTTGAGATTGAAAGTAATCAAAAACTCCTTTTAAGCGATAATTACTTCCCTATGATACCTCAAAAAACCAAAATTATTAAAACAAATGTGCTTGAAAAAACATCGCCGGAGGCATCTGCACTGATCATTAATATTCTTGGCTGTAAAGAAAAACAACAATTTTTTTTATAATTCGGTTGTCAGATATCTGAACACCATATATAATGTATAATCAATTCACCGGATGGTGAGAAATATTTTTAGGAGGAAGCAATGAAGACAAAGGTATTTTTAATCGGCTTAGCTTTACTGCTTGCGTTCAGCATGACAGCAATGGCAAGCGGTGCCACTCAACAGCATTCGGGACCGGTAACTACTATCACTGTTTGGTCAAACGATGCGCATGATAAGTCAGAAATGGATCTACTGGTAGCTCAATTCAACGCTACTACAGGCGCACAGAAAGGTATTCGCGTTGAATACTCTGTATACGGCGCTGACTGGAATACTGCCATTAACATGGCTATGGAAACAGACAGAGCCCCCGATATGTTTAAAGCAGGATTTGCGAATTATGAAAATTTCCAGGCAATGGGCAGGTTCCTTCCCTGGACAGAAATTCCCGGTATTCAGGATATTCTTGATAAACAGGCACCCTATCACAGAAACCTCTCTTCAACATATGGCGGAGTTCCTTACGGCGTAGTTGTATACGGTAATATCCCCGGTTTCCATTATAATAAAGCGCTTCTTCGTCAGGCAGGATTTTCCGCGCCTCCTAAAACATGGGCGGAACTGGAGCAAATGGCTATAGCTATCAGCCGTCTTGCACCGGATGTTTACGGAATTGGTATCCCTCTTCTTTGGGCACCTGACTTCTGCCACTGGGTAACAGAATATGCTGCGACAAATTCAATTGGACATATGTACTATAACTTTACCACAGGCACTTATAACTTTGCGGCTTTTACAGAGTATTTTGAAATGCTTTCGCGCATCAGGGAAGCAGGAGCGGTATTCCCGGGAATGGAATCACTTACTGACGATCAGCTGCGCGCGCAGTTTGCCGCAGGTAAAGTAGGATTTATCTGGGGCGCAAGCTGGAATGTCGGCGTTCTCTACGATCAATTCCCCTTCCAGCCTTCCGACGGATGGGATTTCGCACCCTTCCCGGTCAGGGATGTTAATAATCAATTCAGAGTACCTTTCTCTGCAGGCGCAGCGTTCCATGTCAGTTCACAGGTTAGAAATAATCCGGCAAAACTCGCGGGAATAGGGGATGTTATCAGGCTCTTTATTGGTGATGATACTCAGCGTCTTATGTTTACAACAGGTAAACGCTTCCCGATCAGGACTGATATTACCGCCAGCGCAGCTCCGGCAGCGCGTCCCCAGTGGACAAGTATCGGCAACAGTTCTCCTCTTGGTTTTGCTACAATGCCTTCCGCTCCTCATAACCTGCTTGCTGTCGAAGGTCCGGATAGAGCTGCCGTTATTGGCCAGATTCTTACAGGACAGATACCCACTTCCGGTATTCGCGCCGCTCTTACAGACCTTGATACACGCATGAACGCCGCCTTTAATCAGGCTGTACAGCGCGGTCAGATTAACAGGGCAAACTACATTTCTCCCAATTTTGAAACACAGTTAAGAGCGAGATAACACTGTTATAAATTTGCTTTACGTCCAGCATCTAAAAGTTAGGTGCTGGATTTTTTTATTTAAAAATGGCTAGTTATATTACGGGTGCGGGGGTGTTTCATGTTAATTAAAAGAAAGATTGACCTTGGAGGAAGCCATATATATGAATTCTTCATGCTGCTTCCTTTTTTTATTGGTTTTCTCGCCTTTACCATTTACCCTATTTTATGGGCGCTTCGCTGGGTATTATACGATTACTCCGGTTTCGGAACGCCTTACTTTGTCGGGCTTGATAATTTCGCGCGCGCTTTTTTCAGAGATAAGGAATTCTGGCGGTCAATGTCCAATACTTTCTATCTTGCGTTCATGAAACTGATTATAGAAATTCCTCTTGCTTTGATCATAGCCTTTTTTGTAAATGACAGGGTTAGGGGAAGTTCGTTCTTTCGCATAATTTACTTTCTTCCAACAGTTTTCAGTATGGCGGTTATTGGCCTCATCTTCACCATTCTTTTCAGCGCATACAATGGGATAGTAAACGCTGTACTTGTTAATTTTGGCATCTTTGAACAGAACTATAATTTTTTCGGCTCACGCTGGTCGGCGATTAATGTCATTCTCTTTGTATCAATCTGGTCCACAATCGGAATTAATATGATTTACCTTCTTATGGGACTGCAGAATGTTCCGAATGAATTATACGAGTGTGCGACTCTGGACGGCGCGTCAGGTCCCAGGCAATTTTTCAGTATTACGATTCCCATGCTCGCCCCTGTCCTGCAAATGGTTATAATGCTTAGTGTAATCGGAACAATGCGCATAAACGATGTAGTTCTTATCATGACAAACGGACAGCCAGGCGGTACAACAGAAGTTGCGATGACCCACATCCTTAAAATGTTCTTTAATTTCGGCGCTGTCGGAATGCGGCGGCAATTTGGTTACGGCTCAGCTCTGGCGATTATTATGGGAGTAATTTTGGCGATCATGACGATTACCTACCTTAAGGTATCCAAGCGCATGAAGAATGTTTATTAGGAGGACTAAATGAAAATCAGGCCAGTCGCAGCAGTTCCCTATATTTTTATTTATATATTTCTTATACTTCTGGTTTTTGTGGCCCTCTTTCCCGTAATATATATCTTTCTATCTTCTTTTAAAACCAACATGGAAATTATGGTTGGCGGAATTAAACTGCTTCCTGATAAATGGATGTTCTCCAATTATGTTCGCGCATGGCAGCTTGCAAACTTTTCAAGATATACGTGGAACAGTTTATATATGTGCGCGTTTATCGTTGTAGGATCTATTGTTGCGGCAACCATTCAAGGTTATGTGTTTTCGCGCGGGACAAGTAAAATGACAAGGTTCATTTACGGTATGGTAATGGCGTCCCTTTTTATCTCTGTCGGGAGCTTAAGCCTGTTCCCGCAATTGCAAATAACACAGTTTCTGAAAATAGACCGAAGCCTTTGGGGCGTAATCCTTATCTATGTTTTCGGGATGAATGTCGCGTATGTTTTTTTATCCACAAGTTTTTATAATCAGATACCGAAGGAAATAGATGAAGCGGCCAGGATAGACGGATGTAATTTCTTCCGCATTTACAGATCGATTCTATTCCCGCTTACAAAACCCCTTATCGCCACAATCGGCCTTATTTCATTCCGCGCTTCATGGAGCGAATATTTAATGCCATATATTTTTACGTTGGGCGATCAAAACAAGTGGCCTTTGGTTGTAGGTGTTGTATCGCTGCGATCAATGGGCGGCGAATCCGCTGTAGCATGGGATCTTATGCTTGCAGGAATCAGCATTTCAATTATACCGATGATGATTGTCTATCTTACTTTTAACAGGTTCTTTATTACAGGGCTTACAGAAGGTTCAATAAAAGGATAAAAGGTTATTAACTATGGTATATCTCTACTCTGTTTCTGCCTTGTTCTTTTGCCTTTCTTAAGGCGGTATCTGCGGCATCTTCCAGTTCTTCCAGTTTCCTTGCGTGAGCTGGAGCGGCCGCTATTCCGATGCTTGTTCGTGTCCCGATAAGAACGGTATCAGCAGCGCCGGGACTTGACGGAACCTCTACCTGCCTTGCTTCTATTTTTGCTCTGATCCTTTCGGCAATAACAGCAGCGTCTTTCATTTCCGTATCAAGGAGGAGAACCGCAAATTCGTCACCCGATAAACGGGCAGGGATGTCGCCGGGACGCATACTGGAGCGGATTTCTTCAGCAGCGGCAATGATTATTAGATCGCCTGCTTTTGTGCCATGCTTGTCATTAATTCCGTGGATTCTGTCAAGGTCCATCATTAAAAGGGCCATGATGCGGAAATTCATTGACTGGTTATTAAAGCGCTCCTTTAATGACTCATGAAGGAAACGGCGGTTATAAAGCCCTGTCATTTCGTCTGTGATTGCTCTTTTGCGCGCGGTTTCACCCCACCTAATCAGGTCTGTAAATGATTTAGACATTTGATCCAGCCATCTGTTTTGAACAAGACTGATTGAACGCAAAATTTTATAGCCGATTGCCGGATAATCGCTTATTATTCTGTAAAAATCATTGCCTCTTAATTTAATTGTAGTGGAATCTTCGGTTGCTGTTATTGTTACAGAACGCGGTTCGTGGGTAATAATTGACATCTCCCCGTAAAAATCACCGACCTTTACCTTAAACAGCATGCGCTTTTTACCATCGAATTGTGCGCTAAATGCGCTGAGTTCCCCCGAATAGTGAATAAACATGTCTTCTCCGTCATCCCCTTCCTGGAAAATGGATTCTCCTTTTTTCAATTCAATTGTTCTTAAAGATCTTGCTACGGTTCCAAATTCAATTTCATCAAGCCCGGAAAAAAGCGATAACTTTGAAATAGCGGCTAAAACTTCCTGCGAAGTGATTAACTCTTCCTTATTCATGTTTCTTCCGGAAATTTATAATGCACTGCGGTATCTCCGCTTGCCTTCCATGTATCAAGAAGATTCGCGTAATTACCATGATAAAGATTGTTCCAGTTTTCTCCGTCGGCAGGCCAGATACACCATGATATTGTCGCGGAAAAATGAAACTCCTGCGCTTCCTCTACAGAACCCGGAGGTCTTAACAGCACAGGTTCCATGGAAGAAATCTTCTTTACAAGTGAATTAACTATTTTCTCAGCCTGAAGCGCGTCACATTCATTGAATATGAGCCCTACTTCATTACTTTTGAACCGAAGCGCCCAGCCATGCCCCATACCGCGTGTAATATTTTTAAGGATTAGCGCTATTCTGATCATGGCTTCGTCGCCAATTGTATGTCCGCATGAATCTACCAGTATTTTAAAACGGTCCGGTTTCAGCATGATTAAAGCGGAAGGATCTTTCAGGCTGCCTTTTATTTCATCGGTAATTAAAGTCTGCTTCCATAAACCTGTTCCGGCGTCTTCATAAGCGCGTCTGTGAAGATCCTGTACCCATGACATTCTGTCAAGAACAAGTTTATTTGCGGCTTTTATACGGGCTGTCATCATTATTATCGCATTAAACAGAATTCTGCAAATTATACCGGGTTCTTCCCGCGCAAGCATATCCATTGATAAGCCGACTGCCGGAAATACAATAAGGAGCGAGTCCTGTTCAGCTTCGGCGTTTGCGTCATATTCCGCGTCCCGCGCGAAGTCAAAATCGCCGATTGCGTCTCCTGAGGTAAAGTGAGCCATTTCTTCTTCGTTGCCGGCTTCATTCTTTTTGAATACCCGGATTTCACCTTCTGTTAATATGTAAAAGCGGGAGGCTTTTTCACCGGATGAAAAAAGAGGGGCTTTTTTCGGTAAACTGATCATTCCGGAATTTTCCAGTATAAAATCGAGTTCTTCGCTCAGAAGAGTGGAGAATAATTCTTTTTCTCTCATCAGCGATGAATAGACCTTTTCCGGAACCATTAATTTATTATGTCCTTTATCTGTATAAATGTCGAGCAGATATATGTTGTTTTATGCGATACCCTAATATAAAATGTTTTTTATGATTAAAAGTAACATGCTTGGGAATTACTTCTGTACAGTAATTACCGTATTTCTGGCTGCCATGTTAATGGCTGCATGTTCAGATAAATCAATGATCCCTAAAATTACATCCGTCCCGTATAATGGCAATGCAGATATCTTTGTTCAAGCCGTACCTAATTTGCCTGATAACTTTATGTTCGGCGCGGATATTTCCAGCATTATTGCGCTTGAAAACTCAGGCGTTAAATTTTATGGCTTTAACGGAGAAGAGCAGGATATTTTTAAAACACTCGCTGATGCCGGAATAAATTACATTCGCATACGAATCTGGAACGATCCGTTTGACTCAAGAGGAAACGGTTTCGGCGGAGGCAACTGCGATGTAAATAATGCCGCTGTTATTGCTTCCCGTGCAAAAAAACACGGTCTTAAATTATTTATTAATTTCCATTATTCGGATTTTTGGGCAGATCCTGGGAAACAGATGGTTCCAAGAGTATGGGCAAGGATGAGCATAGAAGAGAAAGCGTCCGCACTGGAACAATTTACTTTTGACGCATTAAAGGAAATTGGAAAATATGGTGATATCGGGATGGTGCAATTGGGCAATGAAACCAACAGCGCGATGAGCGGGGAGAATAACTGGAATAATATTTCGCTTCTTATGAATGCCGGAGCGAGAGCTGTACGCAAGTATAACAAAAATATTTTAATAACGGTTCATTTTACCGATCCCCAGGCAAATCGTTATGCGATTTACGCAGGAAATCTTAAAGAGCACAATGTAGATTATGATGTGTTTGCAAGCTCGTATTATTCATTTTGGCACGGAACGCTTGATAACTTAAAAGATCAGTTGGACATGATCAAGAACGAATACGGCAAGGATGTTCTGATTGCCGAAACTGCATACGCTTATACGAGCGACGACGGAGACGGTTTTGCCAATACAGTATCAGATTCGCGCGCTCTGTATCATCCGTTCTCTATTTATGGGCAGGCGCTGTCAGTTCGTGACGTAATCGCCGTTGCCGCCGATACCGGCGCAATTGGTGTGTTCTACTGGGAGCCCGCATGGATACCTGTAGGTTCTGATTTTACAACAAATCAGGAAATCTGGAAACAGTTTGGAAGCGGCTGGGCTGCCATTTATGCGTCAATTTATGACTTCAGGGATGCTGGCACATATTTCGGCGGAAGCGCTGTTGATAATCAAGCATTGTTTGATTTTTCGGGGCATCCCTTGCCTTCTCTTAATGTATTTAAATACGCAAAAAACGGCGCGTCAATGCGGGCGAATTTAATTGACACCATCCCTGATATTGAAATGATGCAGATGCTTAATGAACCGCGTGTTTTACCTAATTCAGTTTATGCGGTTTACGCAGACGGCAGCAGGCAGGAGATTTCTGTAACATGGAACCAGCTTCAATTAAGCGCCGCAAATACGCTGGGTGATTATATAATTGATGGAACAGCAGGAAATACTAATATTAAATGTTTCCTCAGTGTTGAAAATGAAAACTTTATAGTAAACGGTGGTTTTGAAAACAGGGATATGAGCCGGTGGGTTATGACTGGATCAATCAGTAATAGCGGTCATGCGGAACGGCGGACAGAAGATGCAAGGACAGGAGCTTCCAGTTTTCATTTTTGGGATAATGAACCGTTGAATTTTACTGTGACCCAGGATATAACAGGTCTTACGCCAGGAAGATATGCGGTGACAGGCTATCTTCATGGAGGCGACGGCGGTTCCAGTCAGGACTGCCATGTTTTTGTACAAAACGAATCAGGTTACTATCGTTCAGATGTAAGGCTCGCGGGCTGGAAGTCATATCAGCAGGCAGTAATTTACATTGATGTCGGCGCATCAGGTTCTGCGACTGTCGGTTTTGCTGTTAAATGTGCGGCTAACGGATGGGGTGCGTGGGATGACTTTAAAATGTTCCGTGCAGACTAACATGTTTCTCACTTTTTTCTTGACAATACGTAATATCTGCCTTTAACATTAATTAATATAAAATCAGTGTGTGTAAATTGCACATGTTGAATATTTTAGGAGTAAAACAATGAAGAAAATCACTGGATTAATTTGCGTTTGTCTGCTTATTGCAGGCATTGTACTTACGGTTTCCTGCCAAAAACAGGAATCCGGTTCAGGAACTCAGACTGGCAGAACCGCTGCGCCTGAAAAACTGATACTTTGGGTTTATGACTCAGGCCGTATTGAAGTGCTCACCCAGCTCGGCAGGCAGTTTGAAGCCGAATTCGGCGTAGCGGTTGAAGTTTCCATGGTTGATCTCAGCCAGATTCGCACCCAGTTTTTGTTAGCGGCGGGCGGCGCTGATTGTGCCGATCTCGCGATAATCCCCCATGATAATATCGGTCCTCTTGTAGAAAACGGCGTTATTATGGAAATCAACCTTGGCAATAAAAGATCATCTTATCTTCAGCCTGCCCTGGACGGTTTTAACTACAACGGCAGACTCTTCGGTGTACCTCTTGCTGTAGAAAATGTCGGCTTTTTTTACAACAAGGATTTAGTTCCCACCCCGCCTGCTACATGGGATGAAGCTGTGGCCGTTACAGAAAGGCTCAAAAGCGCTGGAAGAGTTGATTATATGATGGGACTTCCCGATGCTACTTATAATGTCTACGCTATATATGACGCTTTCGGTGGAGCCATTTTTGGTAAAAACGCTGACGGCAGCTTAAACGGTAAAAATGTACTTCTTGCCGAATCCGGTTTTGTCGCAGGTCTTCAGTTCCTTACCAATATGGTAAACCGCGGATTAATTCCTCAAACAATTGACTGGGATGGAGCGCACGTACTCTTTGAGAGCGGCAGGGCTCCGTTCTGCCCGACAGGACCATGGGCAGTAAACCGTATTGTTGAATCCGGTGTAAATTACGGTATAGCGTCATTTCCTGCGGCAAGAGCAGGCGGTCCCGCCGGAAATCCATTCCTTGGAGTTCAGGGCATTATCGTTAATAACAACAGCCCGCGCAGGCTTTTGGCCCAGTCGTTCGCGGCTGATTTTATCGCGAGAGAAGAAAGCATGATGGCGATTTTCCGTGCGGAACAGCGCCCTTCAGCATGGAGATCAATATTTGAAACCGCAGGTGATGCCAATACCCTGGCCTTTAACGCTGCAGGCGTAAACGCGATTCCGATGCCTTCAATTCCTGAAATGGGTTATGTTTGGGATGCATGGGTTGCGGCGGCGGATCTTGCATTCGCCGGTGAGAGATCCCCGCAGGACGCTTTAAGGAATGCTAGATTACAGATAGAGGCTCTGTCCAACTAATGTCGAACATTATTCGAATTGCCGGAGTATCGCTTTTTTGTCTCTTTGGCGGATACTTGGCATTTCGATTTTTCAGTGACGGCTTTATCACTCTGGGGATTTTTATAGCTGTAGGGATAATTTTTGTCGCTGTCGTTTTTTTAAGGAAGTCCCTTACCGCCTGGCGGTGGCTTGCCGCCGGGCTCTTGATGGCGCTGTTATTCACAATTTACCCGATCTTTTATACCTTTTATCTATCATTTACCAATATGGGCGGCGGTCATCTTCTGACAAAAGTCCAGGCAATTAAACGGTTATCCGAGGAAATGTACAGTCCGGAAGACAGTAAACCCTGGGCGTGGACTGCCTACCGCAAAGGCAATGACTTTTTGCTGCTGCTTGAAGATGACGATGGTTATATCAAAGTAAGACCGGGAAGCCTTCCTGAAGACGTAATTATTCCATCCTCTGGTATCCCCGCAGAAATTGACGGGTTTCAGCAAATGAACCGCGTGGAAACGCTTCAGAATCTTACAACGCTCGGAACAATTCAGTTCGGCGAACCTCCCATGACAATAATGATACTTTCGATGCAGGAGGTTGCTGTCCAGCTTCCCGCTTACACGTATAACAGCGGTACTGATACATTTGCAGATAACCGCGACGGCGCAGTATATAGTCCTGTAAGAGGCACATATACATCGGCAGCGGGAAGAACATTAACGCCTGGCTACATGGTAGGCATCGGATGGGAAAATTACATTCGTTTTCTGGGTAACTCCGGTTATTTTAGGCCCATACTGGGAGTGCTTGTTTGGAATATACTTTTTTCCTTTTTATCGGTCTTAATAAGTTTCGCTCTTGGGCTTCTTATTGCTCTTCTTTTCAATGATGTTAAATACAGACGGCTTATCCGCTCTCTTTTAATTATTCCGTATCCGATTCCGGTTCTTGTCTCGATAATGATTTGGCGGGCTCTTTTAAATGAAAACATGGGGCTTGTTACAACGGCAATATCATCTGTCTTCGGCGTTACTCCATTGTTCTTTACCAATTTGACGCTTACACGTGTAGCACTGATTGTGATTAATGTTTACCTTTCATATCCCTATTTTTATGTGCTTTCTTCCGGCGCTCTGAAATCCATAAGCACCGAACTTTTTGAAGCCGCCGCGATTGACGGAGCAGGTCCGTTTACTGTTGTGCGTAAAATAATCATGCCCCTTGTTATGCGCATATTATCGCCTCTTATAATAGCTTCGTTCTGTTTTAACTTTAACAATTTCACGTTAGTGTGGGGCTTTAACTCAGGGCTTCCGGCAATGGCCGATACTGTAGTACCGATGGGTTACACAGACCTTTTAATTTCGTTTATTTACCGCCTTGGTTTCAGTTCGTCCACTGTCGCCGATTATGGTTTTATCGCGGCGATTTCTGTAATGCTTTTTATCCTTGTAGCTCTTATGGTAGTCTTCCAGACTTTTAATCTTAGAACCATGAAGGAAAGCCGTTAGGGGGTAAAGGGAATGATTATACAAAAAAACAGGGCGCTTATCGCAGCAGGCAAATACACGGTCGCGCTTTTGTTGATTATTTTCGCGGTAATTCCCTTTTTTTGGATTATAGCGACTTCCTTTAATGCTGCAAGATCGCTTCTCGGCGCAAGTTTAATTCCTAAAAACCTTACAATTAATAATTACATTGATCTATTAACTAATACAAATTTAAATTTCAGCAAATGGATGTTAAACTCGTTTAAGATTTCCGCGATCTCTGTAACTATTATCGCCATGCTCACATGTTTATCGGCCTACGCTCTTTCGCGGTTTAGGTTTAAAGGCAAGAGAGGGGTGATGATGGGGATCATGATCCTGAATATCTTCCCCGGAATTCTTGCGATGGTTGCGATATTCGTTATTATGCAGCAGTTCGGCACATATATTCCGTTTATCGGACTTAACACTCACGGAGGTTTAATATGTATTTATGTAGCAGGAGCAATGAGCATTAATGTGCTGATGGTTAAGTCTTATATTGATACAATCGCCTTTGAGCTTGACGAATCGGCAATAATAGAGGGAGCGACTCATTTTCAGGTTTTCTGGAAGATCATTTTTCCTGTGATAAGACCCATGGTTATTACTGTCGCTATTCTTGCTTTTATGAGCACATACGGAGATTTTATTATCGCGAACCTGCTCTTAAAAGGAAATGATAATATCACCGTTATGGTCGGTATATTTCAGTTTACTCAGCAGCGTTTTGATACCAACTGGGGAATTGTAACGGCAGGAACTGTTGTTGCCGCACTGCCCGTGGTTGTTCTGTTCTTTATATCGCAGAAATACATTCTGGAAGGCATTATGCTTGGAGCCATTAAGGAATGATACCTTCAACAGAGGATATTGAAGGGTTTCCCCGTCTTCTGCACGGCGCAGATTACAATTATGAACAGTGGCTGGATTTTCCGCAAATTTTGGATGATGACCTTGCATTAATGCGGGAAGCTGAAATTAATGTTCTGTCTGTCGGTATCTTTTCATGGTCAATGATTGAAAGAGAAGAAGGGATATTTCATTTTGACTGGCTTGATGGCTGCTTTGAGCAGCTTTATAAAAACAAACAAAAGATAATTCTCGCCACTCCCAGCGGATCAAAACCCGCGTGGCTGTCAGAAAAATATCCGGAAGTCAGTCAGATGACAGTTAACGGAACGAGGCAGCCTCACGGCGGAAGGCAAAATCATTGCCGCACTTCGCCAGAATACCGTAAAGCCTGTACGCGGATTAATACAGCTCTTGCAAAGCGCTACGGCACCCATCCGGCGCTTATCCTCTGGCATGTTTCCAACGAATATAACGGGATGCCCTGTTACTGCCCATGGTGCCTTACCGCTTTCCGCGCATGGCTTGAAAAGCGTTATGTTACAATAGACGCTTTAAATGCGGCATGGTATACAACATTCTGGAGCCACCGGTTTTCTTCGTGGGAACAAATTTACCCTGCCGACAGTTCAATTCACGCTCTTATGCTTGACTGGCAGCGTTTTACAAGCGATCAAACTATCGATTTTTTTCTTGCTGAGTGCGAGCCTTTACGGCGAATAACGCCTGATATTCCCGTTACGACGAACTTTCACGGTCCGGATGTCGGTCTTGATTACCATAAGTTTGCGCAGTATGTTGATGTTATAAGCTGGGACAGTTATCCTGAATGGCACAAAACACCCGATGATGAAGACGCCGCGGTTAAAGCGGGTTTTCTTTATGATATGCAGAGGTCATTTCTTGGAAAACCGTTTTTATTAATGGAGTCGTCTCCAGGAGCCGTTAACTGGCAGGGAGTAAGCAAGAAAAAAAGAAAGGGAATGCACATCCTCTCGTCATTGCAGGCAGTCGCACACGGCTCCGATTCTGTGCAGTATTTTCAGTGGAGGCAGAGCAGGGGTGGCACCGAGAAATTTCACGATGCTGTTGTTACTCATTTTAACACCAATGATACCCGTATCTTCCACGAAGTCGCGAAAACAGGATCAATTTTGAAAAGACTTGCCTCTATCACCGGAACAAACAAAGAGTCACAGGCCGCGGTGGTTTATGATTTTCAAAGTAACTGGGTTTTGGACAACGCGCAGCTGCCGCGGAATGTCGGGAAGAATTATCAAAAGGAGTGTATCAGCCATTACAGCGCTTTCTGGAAAGCCGGTATTTCATGCGATGTAATAGGCGCGGAACATTCTGATTTCAGCAAATACCGGATACTGGTATTGCCGATGCTGTATATGTTACGTGAAGAAACAGCAGAAAAGATCAGGCGGTTTACCGATAACGGCGGTGTAGTAGTTTCAGGATTTCTTGCGGCGCTTGTTAATGAAAACGACCTGTGTTATCAGGGCGGAACTCCTGGAGGGCTGACCGATGTCTTCGGCATATCCGTGGAAGAGACAGAAACAATCGCCGATTATGAATCTCTGATCTTTAGCATGAATGGGCAGAAGCAGAAAGCTTTTCATTATGCCGACCATATCCGCGTTTTAGGCGCACAGGTTTTGGGTAGCTTCGATGAAAGTGAAAACGGCCTTCCCGCAGTAACCGTATGCAAATATGGCAAAGGAGCGGCTTATTACATCTGTACTCGCACTGAACAGGAGTTTAAAGATCAATTTTTCCGCGATTTATGCGCGCAATACAGCGTCAATCCTTCTGTGCCGTGGAATATTCCCAAAGGCGTATCAGTTCAAAAAAGAAATGAAGTAGTATTTATAATGAATTTCAACAACAATGAGGTGGATATCCCTATAGGTAAAAATGAATACATCAATCTGCCGGAAAATGCGTCTGTTTGCCGAACAATTACACTTCCGCCCTACGGCTTAATTATTGTAAAACTCGCTCGCTAATATATCCATATAAATCAGATCGTGCCTTTTCATATTCCGGTAAATCGCTTCTCTTTGCACTCCTATTCTCTTAAAACCGATTTTTTCATACGCTTTTATCGCTCTTTTATTAAATGAATATACCCTTAAAAAAATGCTGTGTAAATTTATCGCTTTAAAACCGTAATCCATTAATAACATCAGCGCTTCCGTTCCGTATCCTCTGTCCCAGTAATCCTTATTTCCGATGAATATTCCCGCTTCTGCTGTCTGATTTAAATTGTCAATATTCACATAACCGCAGTTCCCGATTAATACATTTGTATTGATATCAATAATTGAATAATTATGTCCTTTTGACAATTTCTCCAAAAATTCTTTTTCGCTTTCAAGACTGATAATATGCGAATAAAGCATTAAATTTTCAGTTACTTCCAAATCGTTCAGCCATTCAGTGAATTTTTGCACGTCATTTACATCAATTGGAGACAAGTAACATTTTTCCCCTGTCTTTTTTTTAAAGTACATGAATTATTCTTGATAAATTCTATGTATGATGTCAAGATAGATTGATATTGTTGGCATCTGAAGCCCTGACGCCTCTGTCCGCCTCAGTTACCCTCAGCGGCAGACTTTCAGTCTGGAATAGGCCTTTATTCCAGTCTGTAATAGACTTTAAAATAATCGCTTGCCAATCAAGCCGTATGCCCTTACAATAGACCATAACTGGTAACGATGTTTCCACGAAACAGGGGGTCAAATGGCACAAGATTTAAAACCGGAAGGGGATATTACATTTCCCCATGAATTAATGACATTTATTAATGAATGGAAGGATAAACCAGGGAGTCTTATCATGATTCTCCATAAAACCCAGGAAATCTTTGGGTTTATTTCCCGCCCGGCGGCGGAGCGATTGTCTGTTCTTACCGGAATTTCCCTTGCCCGAGTATACGGGGTCATCACTTTTTACCATTTCTTTAAAACCGCAAAACCTGGAAAGCATAAAATATCGGTTTGTCTCGGGACAGCCTGCTATCTGAAAGGCGCTCAGGACTTGATCGAAGAAACCAGGAAGATACTTGGGCTTGAGCCTGACGGTGTAACAGAGGATGGTCAATTTTCTGTCGATCCTGTCCGTTGCGTTGGCTGCTGCGGCCTTGCGCCTGTAATCACAGTCGGAACCGATACTTTCGGCAAACTCTCAAAGGATATGATTCCCGGTATAATAGCCAAATATCAAAATGTTTAAATATATTTTATCAGGCGGCCTTGAGTTTGCGAAGGAAGCTCCCGGGCTGAAGGTCTGCGGTTTTTAGCAATGCATTTTACATTGGCCGACCTTATTACCGACATTACGCAGAATGCTGTAGAAGCTGGTGCCGGTTTAGTTGAACTTGAGATCAGCGAGACCGATGGAGAATTCCATTTTCTTGTAACAGACAACGGTAAGGGAATGACGGAGGAGGAGTTAAAAAAGGCAATTGATCCTTTTATTACAGACGGCGTAAAGCACCCAAACCGTAAGATCGGGCTTGGGCTGCCGTTTCTGATACAGACAGCAGAGCAGTCAGGCGGTGGCTGGGACATTAAATCGGAAAAAGGAAAGGGTACGAAAGTTACCGCGTGGTTTGACAGCGGTAATGTTGATATGCCTCCGGTTGGCGGCATTGCTCTTATGTTCAGAACGATATTGATGTTTAACAGCGAAGCGGAAATAGTAATACGGCGAAAGAAACCTGATGACGAGTACGAAGTGCGAAAATCGGAACTGATTGAGGCAATCGGTAATTTTGAAGAAGTAAGCAATTTGATTTTATTAGGAGAATATTTACAGGGACTTGAAGAGTGAGCAGTTAACTTAAACAATGATTAATTAATCTGTTAATTATCAGGAACGTTTAAAGATTTATGGATTTAGGAGGAAAAAATGGCAAAGATGAGTCTGGATGACTTAAGAAAGTTGAGGGATGACAAGAAGACCGATCTTCGCAAGCGTGAAGCTGACGGTAAGGAAATTCAAGTTATTGTCGGTATGGGAACCTGCGGTATTGCCGCCGGCGCGAAACAGACACTTGACGCGTTTATCGCTGGTCTTGATGAACATAAACTTGCGGACACCTGTCTTGTGCGGCAAACAGGGTGCATGGGGCTTTGCCATTCAGAACCTACCATCGAGGTCGTTGTTCCAGGTATGCCGCCTGTTATATACGGCAATGTAGACACGAAAGTTGCCCAGGAAATCATTCAGAAACATTTAATCGGCAAGGAACTTGTTGGCCAATATATTCTGGATCGTCCTTCTGCTGATATCTTAGGCGCGAATTAAAAGGGGGAGATGATAACGTATGGCATATAACCATTATATCCTGACCTGCGGCGGTACAGCCTGTGAATCCAACAAGGGCGTCGAGCTTTTTAACCAGCTTATTGCCGAAGCGGAAAAACAGGGCGTAAAAAGCCAGGTACAGATTGTGAAAACAGGCTGTTTCGGTTTTTGTGAGAAAGGGCCGATTGTAAAAGTTCTGCCGGAAGATTCCTTCTATGTTTGCGTAACGCCGGATGACGCAAAGGAAATTATTGCTGAGCATATCATCAAGGGAAGGGAAGTAAAACGGCTTCTTTACAATGAAGGCGGCGAAAAAAAGAAAACGCTTCAGGTGGAAGATATCCAGTTTTATCAGAAACAATACCGTGTTGTTTTGCGTAACTGCGGTGTTATCGACCCTGAAAGCATTGATGAATATATAGCGCGCGAAGGTTACGCGGGGCTTGAAAAAGTTCTTTTTGACTGGACGCAGGAACAGCTTATCGAAGAAGTTAAAATATCCGGCCTTCGCGGAAGGGGCGGCGCAGGTTTCCCAACATGGCTTAAGTGGGATTTAGCGCGCAAGGCGGCAGGCGATCAGAAGTTTGTTATCTGTAATGCCGACGAAGGAGACCCCGGCGCTTACATGGATCGCTCTACAATTGAAGGCGATCCCCATTCTATTATTGAAGGTATGATTACGGCGGGAAAGGCAATCGGCTCCAATCAGGGGTTTGTGTACATACGCGCTGAGTATCCGCTCGCCATTGAGCGTTTAAAAATCGCACTCGGTCAAGCACGTGAATATGGTCTTTTGGGTAAAAAAATTCTGGGCTCGGACTTTGATTTCGACATTGAAATTCGCCTTGGAGCCGGCGCGTTTGTCTGCGGCGAAGAGACCGCTCTTATCAAATCTGTTGAAGGCAACAGGGGAATGCCCGTTCCAAAACCTCCGTTCCCGGCGAACAAAGGTCTGTGGCAAAAACCTACAATCATCAATAACGTAGAAACGCTGGCGAATATTCCTGTTATCACCGCGAAAGGCGGAGCGTGGATTTCGAAAATCGGAACGGAAAAATCCAAGGGAACAAAAGTATTCGCTCTTACAGGAAAAGTTAAAAACTCAGGGCTTGTGGAAGTTCCAATGGGTACTACATTGCGCGAAATTGTTTTTGAGATCGGCGGCGGCATTAAAAACGGAAAGAAATTTAAGGGAGTACAGACAGGCGGCCCTTCAGGCGGCATCCTGACTGAAAAATCGCTTGATATACCGATTGATTTTGAGTCATTAATGGCCAACGGTTCGATGATGGGCTCAGGCGGCATGATTGTAATGGACGAAGATGACTGTGTAGTAGACGTATCGCGCTTCTACATGGATTTCTGCGTCGATGAAAGCTGCGGCAAATGCTCTCCCTGCCGGATTGGCACAACACAGATTCTTAAACTTCTGGATAAAATCACCGAAGGCAAGGGTGATGAGGAAGATCTTGTAAAACTGGAAGAAATCGGGCACGCGATTACCAAAGCTTCGCTTTGTATGCTGGGCTGTACCGCGGCAAATCCCGTTATGTCAACTATTAAAAATTTCCGCGAGGAGTATATCGAACATATCCACGATAAAAAATGCCGCTCAGGAAAATGCAAAAAGCTTTTAAGCTTTAAAATAGAGCCTTCCAAATGTATCGGCTGCGGTCTTTGCGCCAAAAAGTGTCCCGTGAACTGTATCGCGGCGGAAGACGCGGCGAAGTACCCTGACAAGAAGAAACCGCCGCTGCGCATCAATTTGGCTGAATGTATTAAGTGCGGCGAATGTTTTAATTCCTGTAAATTTAACGCGGTTATCAAGGGTTAAGGGGGAAGTATATGATTAACATTACAATAAACGGTAAAACGCTGGAAGTCGAACCTGGGACAACAGTCCTTGACGCCGCGAAAATAGTGAATATAAAGATTCCGACTCTCTGTTATAACCCCGATCTTACTCCGTGGGCATCCTGCGGAATTTGTATCGTGCGGCTTGCGGGTTCCGCTAAAATGGTGCGCGCCTGCTGCACCGCGTGCGAACCCAACATGAGCGTTATCACCCATGATCCGGAAATAATCGCGGTACGTAAAACTGTGCTTGAACTGATCCTTTCCAATCATCCTGATGACTGCCTCCAATGTCCGCGCAGCCATTCCTGCGAACTTCAGGATTTAGCGGCGGATTTCGGCATAAGGGAAGCTCCCTTTAATAAAGTTAAAAATAACATTCCTGTTGATGATTCAAATCCCGCCATTGTTCTGTGCCCGGAAAAATGCATCCGCTGCGGCAGATGTGTAAAAGTCTGTCAGGAAGTGCAGAATGTATGGGCGCTTGAATTTCTGGGAAGGGGTATTAAGGGAAAGATCGCAAGCGCCGCTGACTCTCCGTTAGGTGACAGCCCGTGCATAAAGTGCGGACAATGCGCCGCTCACTGCCCGGTAGGAGCGATTTACGAGCGCGACGATACAGTAAAGGTGTGGAACGCGCTTCAGGATCCGGAAAAATATCCTGTTGTGCAGATAGCGCCTGCTGTACGCGTCGCGTTAGCTGAAGAGTTCGGGCTTGAATCTGGAACGGTATTTACAAAAAAGATTTATGCTGCGCTTCGCAGGCTTGGTTTTAAGACAGTCTTTGACACAAACTTTTCAGCGGACTTAACCATCATGGAAGAAGGATCGGAACTTGTTAAACGCCTGACTGAAAAAGGCGATCTTCCCCTGATTACATCCTGCTGCCCTGCGTGGGTGGATTACCTTGAAAAATATTATCCGGATTTGATTCCCAATTTTTCAACAGCGAAATCTCCTCAGCAGATGATGGGCGCGATGATTAAGGCATACTGGGCTGAAAAAGCCGCGGTGGATCCAGGAAAGGTATATTCTGTTTCTGTTATGCCGTGTACCGCAAAAAAGTGGGAAATACGCCGCAATGATGATATGAAAAGCGCGTCAAACATGCTTGGAAAAGACACCGGTTATGATGTAGACATTGTTATCACTACAAGAGAACTGGCGCGGATGATCAAACAGGCAGGCATTGAAATTCTTAAACTTGATGATGAAGAAGCGGACAGTCCTTTAGGGCCGTACACGGGCGCCGGAACTATTTTCGGCGTAACTGGCGGCGTTATGGAAGCCGCCGTTCGAAGCGCTTATTACCTTGTCACAAAGAAAGAACTCCCGGATGTGAATTATAAAGCAGCCCGCGGTCTTGACGGCGTTAAAGAAGGCGAAGTAGATTTCGGCAACGGTACAAAGATCCGCATCGCGGTCGCGCACCAAATGGGAAACATCGCTGCGGTGCTTGAGAAAATCCGCGAAGCAAAGAAAGCCGGAAAGGAGCTGCCTTATCAGTTTATAGAAGTTATGGCATGCAGGGGCGGATGTATCGCAGGCGGAGGCCAGCCTTATGGCTGCACAGACGAAATTCGCTCTCAGCGTACACGCGGCCTTTATTCAGATGACGAGAAATCAAAAATCCGCTGCTCGCATCAGAATCCGTTCATTGATCAGGTTTACAAGGAATTCCTTGGAGAACCGGGCGGTCACAAAGCGCACAAGCTGCTGCACACAAAATATGTGGAACGGCCTTTATACATTAAATAAAGTGTAAGTGTAAGATTAAGGAGTTTTTATGGACAAGTTTTTTGGAATCACTGAAAGCGGATCGAATGTGCGCACGGAGATTATTGCGGGATTTACGACATTCTTTACCATGGCGTATATCATGTTTGTAAATCCCAGTATTCTGTCCGCTACGGGCATGAACTGGGGCGGAGTATTTGTAGCGACAATTCTCGCGGCCGCGATCGGAACGCTTATTATGGGTTTTGTCGCGAAGGTGCCGTTCGCTACAGCTCCCGGTATGGGATTAAACGCTTTCTTTACCTATACTGTCTGCTTTGGGCTTGGGTTTCACTGGAAGGAAGCGCTGGCAATGGTTTTCATCTGCGGTATTGTCAACATTATAATTACTGTTACAAAATTACGCAAAGCGATTATCAAGGCGATTCCAAAATCGCTTCAATTGGCGATAGGAGGAGGAATCGGGCTTTTTATAGCGTACATAGGTTTTATAAACGCCGGTATTGTTAATATAAGCGGCGCGGTTCCCGCACTCAGCAACTTTACCACGGCGGGTCCTGTTCTTACGTTTATCGGCATTGCGATTATTGTTATTTTAATGATGCTCAAGGTTAAAGGAGCGATGCTTATCGGAATAATTACGGCAACATTAATCGGTATTCCAATGGGAGTTACAATTGTTCCCGATAAAATCTTTGATCTTTCCGCGCTTTCAGGATTCGGCGATGTGTCTCTTGCGTTCTTCGGCGATATCGGATTTAAGAGCCTGTTTGTGGAAGGAAGAGGTTTAATAGTTATAATTATTATTTTTGCCTTCAGTCTGACAGATACATTCGATACTATCGGAACCTTCATTGGAACAGGCCGCAAGTCCGGCATCTTTGACGCAAATGATGAAAAGGCTCTTAATGAATCAAAAGGCTTTAAATCAAAAATGGACAAAGCTCTGTTCGCTGACTCTACCGCTACATCAATCGGAGCGCTTCTTGGAACTTCCAATACAACATCATACATTGAAAGCGCCTCCGGTATTAACGAAGGAGGGCGCACCGGCCTTACTTCCGTAATTGTCGCGGCTCTTTTCCTTATCTGCCTTCCGTTAGTTGCAATTTTCGGCATGGCTCCGGGCGAAGCGACAGCTCCCGCTTTAATTATTGTCGGCATCATGATGGCAGATTCCTTTAAAGGCATCCGCTGGGATGAACTTGATGAAGCCATTCCCGCTTTCTTTACAGTAGCGATAATGACGCTTGCCTATAATATTTCTTACGGTATAGCGGCCGGTTTTATTTTCTATTGCCTTGTAAAACTTTGCAGAAAGCAAATCAAGGATGTTCACCCGATTCTTATCGGAGCTACATTGCTGTTCCTCGTATACTTTGTCCTGATGGCAGTTAACCGTATCTGATTTTTTGTGCGCACAAAGGAGTTTCCCTGGTGCGCCTTAATTTTCTTAACCGGAATATAAGGGAAGCATATGAATTTGTAGATACTGATAAATTCTGGGCTGAGAAGAAGAAAAACACAGAGGCATCCTGATGACAAACGAAGAAATTTTAGGTAAAATCGATCATACTCTTTTAAAAATGACTTCTTCATGGGAAGAGATAAGAACTCTTTGCGAAGAAGCGTTAAAGTTCAAGACCGCCTCTGTCTGCATACCTCCGTCGTATGTAAAACCTGTTTCCAATGATATTCCTGGTTTAAATATCTGCACCGTTATCGGTTTTCCTCTCGGTTATTCCATTACCGCCGCTAAAGTTCTGGAAGCAGAGCGCGCTATTTTATCAGGCGCATGCGAAATAGACATGGTAATGAACGTCGGCGATGTAAAAAATGGCCGCTTTGATTTTGTGCTCGAAGAAATTAAACTTATAAAAAAAGCGTGCGGACAGAAAATCCTTAAAGTGATTATAGAAACCTGTTATCTGACAGAAGAAGAAAAAATTCGCATGTGCGGTATTGTAACGGAAGCGGGCGCGGATTTTATCAAAACATCAACAGGTTTCGGCACAGCGGGCGCGGCGCTCTCTGATGTTGAGCTTTTTAAAAAGCATATCGGTCCCAATGTTAAAATAAAAGCCGCAGGAGGCGTTAAAACAAGATCAGATCTTGAAATGTTCATTAACGCAGGCGCATCCCGCATAGGCACAAGCTCCGCGGTTAAACTTTTATCTGGTGATTGTGCCGCAGGTTATTAGAATTTATTAAATCATTATTGAGTATACTTATTATTTCATTTATACCATAGTATTATCTTTTATTTTTCTTCAAGTAACGCACAGAATAAAATATTTAAGTATTTCACCCGAACATTTTTTGTTTTAAATCAAGGTAATAAAGATAATCTTCTGTTTTTACATTCGGAGGGCAGCGGTGATCGCAGAACGGGATAAAACCTCCGCGCGCTACATATTTTTCCAATGATTCAAGATACGCCTTAATTGCGCAAGGCCCTTCACCCAGACACATTTTATCGACGCCTCCCATGATTCTAAGCCTGCCTTCGTATTGATCCAGCAATTGACCTGGGTGGGTGCAGCTGTTTACTTCAAAAGGAAAGAGACAGTTAATTCCTCCTTCCAGAAAATAGGGAAGCAGAGGGCGCACATCGCCGTCGCAGTCTGTGTACCAGATATCGATGTTATGCGCTTTTAATTTTTCATTTATGCGTTTGTACCTGGGCATAACTACATTTTTAAAAAAATCAAGCGTTACAATCGGGCCGTTTTTAAAACAGATGTCTTCCCAGCCGGAAGCAAAGTCAAATTTAAAATGAGGAAGGAGCTGCTCCAGTGAATATTCGACAAGAGAACACACTGTTTCTACCATGTCTTCCAGCATTTGGGGGTAATCATAGATTGCGTAGGCAAGCCCTTCAAATGTCAGTATATCGCGGGTTTTTCCTATCATTGAGCCGCAGTCAATCCCCAGAGGAAAATCACGCTCTTCATCGCCTGGAATATTACTCTTGATTTTTTCGATATTCAGTTTTCTTTCAGGGTGATGAATGTTAAACCGCTCTTCCTTTACTCTTTTCCAGTCATCGGGAGTTACAATGGAAGGCTTTATATAATGAGGAATGGAGTTTCCTTTTCCTTCCAGCGGAACTTCGGCAAGGACTCCTTCTTCATTGATAATTATTTGAATATTATCACGCGTTTGGATTACTTTTTTCTCAAATGGGGGATAGATAAAATTTTCCCCTTTTATTGTTTCAATCCGGTCGAAAGAGAAAAAAATATCAGCTTCACTGTTATTTGATATTCCGTTCTCTTTAAAAATATCCCATTGGATAAAATTATCGTCCCAATAGCCGAACTCCATGTTAAAGCACCTGTCAACGCTCCTGTAGTGCATTTGCGCGTTGAATCTTTCCCTGCCTGTCATTGTGCCTTTCCATTTTTCCCTTATGGGAATTAAATCCGCTTTCAATTTTTTCTCCTTAATTCAATTAAATCATTCAAACTCTCTTACTGTTTTATACATTTGTACTATATTTTCCGCCGGCATACCGGAGAGTATATTATGAACAGGCTGGAAAATAAAACCGCCGCCTTTATTCATAATTTTGCAGTTTTCATTTACATGATTACGGATATCTTCCGGTTTTATATCAGGGAGCATATTTTCTGAATTGCATCCGCCGCCCCAAAACGTCAGCTTTCCGTAGAATTCTTTTTTTAGCTCAGGGAGAGCCATTCCTTTACAATCAAATTGAACGGGATTAATCGCGTCAAGGCCGGCGTCTATAAACAGCGGAATTAGCTGCCGTACAGCGCCGCAGCAGTGAAGGCATATTTTTAATCCGGGAAAATGATCGTGAACGAATGAGTACATCATCTTTTGCCTTTTATAAAAGAATTCCATATATGTTTCTGGAGAAAAGAAAGGAGCGTTTTGCAAACCCATATCATCATTAAAACCAATTATATCAATATATTTTCCAACCGCGTCAAGATACGCTTTAAGGTCTTCCAAATGTTTTTCTGTTAATTCATCAAGAAATTCACGCGCGCGATCTGGTTCGTTTAAAAGATCGCAAAGGAAATTGTCCATGCCGAATGCTGAGCATCCTGTTTCAAAAAGACTGCCGCCGAAAGCGCCGTAGATTGCTCTGTCCGTACTGTCTCTTGTTTCCGTCGCGATTTCGCGTAATTTATTTAATTCCCGCGGATTTTTATAATTTACCGGCATCGGCGGACACCAGTTAACATTAGCGGGAATTTTGCATATTGTTCCGTCTTCAAGCCGACAGTTCTGCCAATATTCCGGCTTTTTATTTAAATCGCATCCAAGCTGGAATGTGTCCGCGTCAAAATAATCCAGAACATCACGCTCTACAATCGCTAACTGTTGGGCATGATCGTATATATAAACAGGCTTAACAGGAAGGTTCAGATATTTCCTGAGTTCACGGTAAGCGGTTACATTAATACCGCTTGAGCGGTTGGCGTTGATATCAAGAGGAACCCTGTCGCTCTGCTCAAAATTAAAAGCCGCAAGTACGCGCTGCCGTCCCGTCAATTTAATTTTCTCCTATATAACTTTATATAACAGATAAAAGGAATAATTTGAAGATTATCGTTACATCGGGTATTATTAATAAATGATAGTGATTAATTACGGTAAAGATAGGGCTAAAATTACCCATGAGGCTTTAAAAACTTCGGATATAAAAACATATCTGAAGCCCGAACATTCTGTTTCCTTGAAACCGAATCTTGTATCGCCTAAACCTTCAAACATGGGCTCAACAACCCACAGTGAAGTTCTTGAAGGGATTATTTTATTTTTAAAGGATTTCGGAATACGGAATATTAATATAATTGAGAATTCTTCATTCGGTCAAAGCGCGAAACAGGCTTTTAAAGTATGCGGCTATGAAACGCTTTCTAAAAAATACGGCGTTCCTTTAAATGATCTTAGTGACGATCGTTTTGTAACATTAAAACATTCCGGTTATGAATTAAAGATCAGCGAAAAAGCCCTTAATACGGATTTTTTAATAAATGTTCCAGTATTAAAAGCGCATAGCCAGACGCGCCTTACATGCTGCATGAAAAATCTTAAAGGCTGTATGCCGCAAAGCGAAATGAGGCGTTTCCATTCCCTTGGACTGCATAAACCAATCGCGGCGCTGAACGCGCTTTTAAAAACCGGGTATTGCGTTGTAGACGGCATTTGCGGCGATTTAAGTTTTGAAGAAGGAGGTACGCCCGTTGAAGCAAACCGCGTAATCGCAGGGCAGAATCCATTAACAATAGATTCCTATTGCGCGGAGCTTATCGGCTACAAGCCTGATGATATTGAATATCTTTCCATCGGCAAAAAAATGATGTTAGGTGAATATTATTCCGGCAAAACAAATATTGTTGAGCTGAACGGCGATCGTAAACCGCTGAATCAGGCAAAAAGCGAAAGGATCGCCGATCGATACAGAGGACAGATAACGGAAGACTCAGCCTGCTCTGTTTGTTACGCCGCGCTTATATTCGCGCTTCACCGTAGCGATTTCCGCGGCGATAAAATTTGCATTGGACAGGGGTTTAAGGGAAAAAGCGCTGATTATCTTGGTATCGGAGATTGCACAAGGAATTTCAGACTGCATGTCGGCGGCTGCCCTCCAAAGGCGTCTGATATTATATCATTTTTAAAAAGCATATAAATAAATTTTTAAGGAGAAAATTATGGCGGCGTTATTAAAAACACAAACAATTGTTCAGGTAGGATTAATTGTCAAGGATGTGGAAAAAACAAAAAAGAAATGGGCTGAATTTCTGGGTGTTAGTGTTCCCGCTACCGTTCAGGCAGGCGATTTTGAAACCACCGAAACCAAATATAAGGGAAAATCCGCGCCAAAAGCAAAATGCCAAATGGCGTTCTTTGACGCAGGACCGGGAATGCAGCTTGAATTAATCCAGCCAAACGGCAAAAAAAGCACATGGCAGGACTTTCTTGAAAAACACGGCGAAGGAATCCATCACATCGCGTTTAAGGTAAACGGTACTAAAAAAATTCTTGAAACCTGCCAGAAAGAGGGAATTAAATGCGTTCAGCAGGGAAAATACGGAGACGCAAGCGGCGAGTACGCGTATCTTGACACCGTTAAGGATTTAAAGTGCGTAATAGAAACCCTGGAAAGTTATTCTAAAAACTGAAGTGTTGGAACAGTTTAAATTTCCTTAATCTCGCCTTTGTCCATTACCGCTTTTCTTGTGCAAAGATAATCAACTGCGTCTTTGTTATGCGAAATGAAAAGAATGCCAAGGCTGAAGCTTTCGTGCAGTTCCCTGAAAAGGTTCAGTATCTGCGCGCCTGCCGAAACATCAAGAGAACTTATCGCTTCATCCGCTATTAAAAGATGAGGTTTTAATATTAAAGCGCGGCCGATACAGACCCGCTGTTTCTGGCCGCCTGAAAGTTCATGCACGCCCCTTGTTTTATATGAAGGATCAAGCCCTACGTGAAGAAGCATTTCATCCACTGACTGCGATCTTTCTTTTGCGTTATTCTTCCTGAGAATTACAAGCGGCTCTTCCATAAGCCAGCCGATTTTTTTTACCGGATTTAAAGACGCGCCGGGATCCTGAAAAACCATTTGTATAACTTCGGTTCCCGCGTTTTTCTCACCGCAAATGAAGATTTCCCCATCATAATCAATAAGCCCCAGAATGCAGCGTGCGAGAGTTGATTTTCCGCATCCGGATTTTCCCGTTAAACCAAAAATTTCTCCTTTTTTTATTTCAAGATTTATCTTGTTTAAAACAGGTTTTTCTTCTATTTTACCGAACATTCCATGCCGTCTGTCAGTGTAAACATTGGAGACATTTCGTATTGAAAGCAGGGAAGCGGATTCCATGATTTTATTTTATTACTTTAATCAATTTTTATCTATAATACATTAACTTTCCTGCATTTCCTCCAGAATAAAATCTGATGTAATAACGCGCGGAACCTTAAGAAACTTATGGTTATTGGTTGACTGGGTGCGTATCTCAATTTTATTACGCTTGTAGTTTGTCCGAACACATACCCCGATAATTTTTTTCTGACTGTTTTCCGCTATACGCGTTACCTTTACGGCTTTTGAAGGTTCATCTACAGGCACAAAATATACGCCGCATGAAGGATCATCACCTGCAATTTTAATTTTATTTCCTGATATGCAGAAAAGCCCGCCTTCTGAAAAAATACTGTTAACGGCGTTCTTTTCAACTATGGTAAATTTATCTATCCATCCTGCGTTATCCGCGGCGCCTTCGATGTCAACATTGATGTGTCTTGCAAGGTTGTTCAACGCCGAAAGGGCGCGGAAGCGGAAGTAAACAGGGTTTTTATTCCCGTCATATGATTCGTTATCTGAATCAAATGTACCGCCTATATTCGGCTGAGTTGTATAATATCCTGTATTTACAGCGAACCCATCACAGAGCTGATAGGCCGCCTCGTCAAAGAACTGACGCACGCCTTCAATCAGATTTTCATACTTGCCCGTATAACCGCCTCTTTTAATCAAAGCAGCGCATACATTCTCTATTGAAAGAGAAGCTTCATTTTTGGTTCTGGCAAGATATTTTCCCCTGACAGCCGAAAGATAATTCGGATAAAGTTTAATTTTAATACTGTGCAGTTTTTCATTTACATTGTCTACTAATGTCATAATAATTTCCTTAATAATAATAAAGTCTCCTGGTAATAATATAATAAAATTATCATTAACCGGAAAGGAAAATCATCTTTATTTGAATGTTTATGTCTACTGCACCGGTATTATTATCTCTACCGGTACGGTAGAAGTATTTCTACCGGCCCAGTAGAACTTTTTCTACCGTACCAGTAGAAGTTTTTTCTACCGCGCTGGTAGAGTGCATAAGGGAAAGTTTATATTGAATCAAGCGGACTTTTGATTTTTAAAATATTACGCTTTGCGACAAGAGTGTAGCGTTCTGTTGTGCGGATACTTGAATGACCGAGAAGATCCTGAATATAGCGTATATCCGTACCGTTTTCCAGAAGATGTGTCGCGAAAGTGTGCCTCAGGCTGTGAATTGATATATTCTTTATGATTCCGGCATTTTGCACAGCTTTTTCAAAAATACGCTGAGCAGAGCGGATTGTCAAATACCTTGTTTTATTCTGTCCTGGGAAAATCCATTTATCAATATTGAATTGTTCATAATAGTCCTGAATAAAAACAGCCGCTTTATCTGAAAGCATTGTATAACGATCTTTTCCGCCTTTACCCTGCCTTATATAAATTACCTGTCGATGCAAATCAACATGTTCTTTTTTTAATGAAACAACTTCACTAACGCGCAAGCCCGAAGAATATGCGAGCATTAATAATAATTTGTGTTTATGGTTTTTCTCAATTCTTAATATTTTAATTATCTCTTCAGCGGAAAGAACAACAGGAAGTATTTTATTATGATCAGGACGTTTTTGCTCCCTTATGCGATTGTCTTTTATAATATGTTTGTAGAAAAACTTTATCGCGCTTATTGCAAGGTTTAACGAGGCGGCTGAATAACCGCGTTCCTTTTCCATTATTGCCAGAAATCCTGTTACATCATCAGTGTAGATTTCTTTCGGAGATTTTTGGAGTATATTGCAAAGCAGTCTGTTGTAATGAATATATGCTTTCCTTGTTTTTATACTAAATTTTCTGGAGCGCATTTCCGCTTCAAGTTTATCAATATAGTATTCAGACAAGTATTCAATGAGAGCTTCAGCTTTTTGAGTACTTTTATATTGTTTATGAGATACTATCTTTTGGTCTTGCCGGTTACTGTCCAGTAACGGCGGTTCTAATGTGGAAATATTTTTATCACTTTCATTTGAATATTCTAAAAATCCATAAATTTTAAGTTTTGAATTGTAATAATTCCCTGTTGTTTCATTATATACAACACATACTGCGCCAAAAAGATTAATTATTTTTTTTAAATCGATATCTTTTTTAAATATAAAGCCGTAATAAACATTATCCCAAACACCGTTTGACTGAGTTAATTGGCAGAAAATATTATTTTTATTTCCATAAAAGGGAATTTTAACATTGTTTCCTTCGTAGAAGATATAAATCACATTCATTTCTGCCTCACAATTGTAAAATATTTGTGTCTTATTTATGGCTGATGTGTTACTTACTTGATTTGTCTAAAAATTTGGACTGACGTCTTTCTAATATCTATATTTTAAAGTTAATTGGTTTAAATTGCAATACATCTTTTTACTCACAAAGAAAGTATTTATACAATTAAAATTAGCTATATGTCGCTTTATATCCCTATTTTGTAGGTTAGACGACGCTTTTGTTCGCTTAATATACATCTGTTGGTATTAAAGCGACATTCGCTTTTTTACAGTTATTTGTTAGTTAAGTGAAATACGAGCTGGATTATCAGAATATGAAAACAGTTAAAATTGTTCATTATACGATTGATTAATATTCTAAAATATTGTATAAATATGTATAGGAATAAAATTATGGAAATAAAAAATTATTGCAATGATTATTTTAACGGTATTTATAAAATTATACATAAAACCATAGAAGAAACTTATCCAAAATATTATCCCAGAAGTGCCGTTGATTTTTTCCACAATCATCACTCTAAAGAAAATATAGAAAAACAATTACCTAATGAATATATATTGGTTTTAATGGAAAATAATGAAATAATTGGAACGGGAACATTATTTGAAAATGAAATAAAAAGGTTCTTTATTTTACCAGAATATCAAGGGAAAGGATATGGCAAATTATTATTAAAAGAATTGGAAAAAAATGTAGATGTAAAAAAACATGATAAATTAAGATTAGATTCATCATTGGGAGCGGTTAAATTTTATGAAAAATGTAGTTATATATATGAAAAATATATGACAATTGATTTATCAGACGGTAATAATTTATGTTATTTAGAAATGTATAAAAATATTAATATAAATTACAAAATTAATTATGACAATAAAATATTTACAAGCATAGAAAATACAGAGAATGGAGAAGTAAATAATGAAGCAGTATTTTATTATCATCAAAATAAGGAAATAATATGGGCAGAATATATTGGAGGATTAATAAAGAAGGGATTTTTACTAGGATTAGTAAATGAAAATGGTGAATTAGAATTTAATTACGAACATATAAATATAAATAATGAAATAAGAACAGGTAAATGTAAATCAACGCCAAAAATAATGGAAAATGGAAAAATTGAATTATCAGAAAAATGGGAATGGACAAATGGAGATAAAAGCAAAGGAGAATCAAAAATAATAGAAAAATAGTGTACGCTCGTACTTCACCTAACAAACAGTATGCGCTGCGGGCGCTGTTCACGCCCTCGGGGTTCGAAAAACCACAGTCGCTACGCTTTGTGCGGTTTTCTCTCACCCACATTCCAGCCCACCGCAAACCTGCGGTTTGCTTTATAAGGTGAGCTGGAACGTCGCATACTTAGAACGTTAGGCGACATTTGAAAATTATTGTATTAAATTTATAAAAAATATATTGACATAATAAATATAATACGGTATAAATAAAAAAGAGGGTTTTTTGTGGGTGAAGGCTATTTAATAGGTTGTAATAAATGTGCTACAAAAAAAGATATAGATAATGCTTATACAAAACATTCAAATAATAGTGGAAATATTTTTAATATTAGTATAGGCGTTGGTATGCAATGTTTTTGTAATGAACAACTTGAAGAAATATATAAAAATAATGATACAATGACTGAAGATATAAATATAGATAAAATTATACATAAAAATATAAATAATGGATTTAAATTTACTAAATATTTAGGATATAATCCTTACTATTGTGAAAATTGTAAAAAATTATATAATCATTTTTATTTAGAAATGAAAAAAGATAATAAAATATATATTCCTGAATATATTTGTAAAAAATGTTCTCATGTTTTAAAAATTATATATATAGAATGGGAAAAATATTACAATGAAAATAAAATAATTAAAATAAATTTAAATGGAGAAGATAAAATATTATTATGTGGAAATTGTGGAAATGATCAATTTATAATAATGGGTTATTATAATTTTGATTAAATAATTAAATTATATAGAAAATATTTAGGAGAAGAAATGTTATTATTAAAATTGTTAAAAGATTATGATTTTGACATTAATTGTTCATTCAAATTAGTTCGGCATAAATCATCCGTACATCCTATGGAAAGATTAATAGGTAATAACATATTTGAACAATATCAATGTGTAAATAAAAAAGAAAGATTTGAATGTGACTATGTAATTTCATTTGTAGGTAAAGAATCTACTAAAGCATTATTTTGGGGAATCTATAAAGTAAATGGAAAAATAAAAGCAAATAAAGCTAATTTAACAAGCGAATATAAAAAAGAATTTTTTGATGATAATTTAAATGAACTAATTTATTATATACTAGAAAAACAAAAAGGATATGAAGATTTAGAACAAAGAATAATAATTGATTGGGGAGAAGGAACTAGAGCATGGGTGCAAAACAAATGTGATAAAAATATTATTGAAATTAAACCAAAAGGGTTTGTTGAGGATTTTACTGGTTATCTTGATTTTATTCTTTCTTTTAAAAAATTAGAACAGATAATTAAAAATTCAGATGCAAATTATATGTGGAAAAGTAAATTAAGCTCAATATCTGGAATTTATCTGATTTTAGATAAAAAAACTGGTAAACAATATATAGGTTCAGCATATGGTAAAAATGGATTATGGGGTAGGTGGAAAAATTATATAAAAAATGGCTCTGGAGGAAATGATTTACTAGAGGAATTATTGGAAAAGGATAATAACTATAAATACAATTTTCAATTTGCCATATTACAAACATTACCAAGTAACTTGACAGCAGAAGAAGTTATTATTTATGAAAAACTATATAAAGAAAAACTAGGAAGTAAAGCATTTGGTTTAAATAAAAATTAATAAGTCAAACGTCGCCTAACATACGGTAACTGCTGCGGGCGCTGTCCACGCCCTCGGGGTACGAAAAATTACAGTCGGGCTACGCCCTTAGTGTAATTTTCTCGTACCCACATTCCAGCCCACCAAAAACCTTCGGTTTTTTTTTATAAGGTGGGCTGGAACGTCAAGTAGATAAAAGCACTGACATATTAACGTAACTCCTTATCTGGTATAGAGTTAGTTCTAAAAATAGACTTTTTGGGTCTACATTTTGGGTCTATAATCCTGCCGATACAGGATAGAATCTAGGGCTTTTTTGAAGCCTGAAGCTGTATCGGCAGTGGATGGCTTCAAAAAAGCCTTATTTTTTAACTGCTTTATAATTATTAGGTAAGCAAATGGAAGAAACAAAAAAAAGTTTTTACACAATTAAAGAGGCCGCAGAACTTAAAGGCGTTCATGAAGAGGACATTTTTCATGGGATACGGATAGGAAGAATAAAAACAAAAAATATCGGAATGCGCTTAATGCTTCCCGAAAGCGCTCTTGATGAAATCAAAATACCATTATCAGCAGAATTAATTGATCGTTATATTGAGCGGTTACATCCTGACATTGTAGCTATGCTGCAAACAGCTCCCAGGTACGGAACTGCCGGAATAATAGTTACATTCCATGAAAATAAAATTGTTAAAGTCAGCGCGAGTTATGAGAAAACCAGATTGGAGGATATTAAATGACAAAAATAAAAAAAATGGAGGAACGTATAAAATAACATTATCGACACAAGAAAAGAAAAGGATCTGGATTATCCATATATTATTGAAATGATAATGGCTGTAATGCAGCGTGCAGGCAGGAGAAAAGAAAATGATTAACAGTATTATTTTTATTATTTTTGCGTTCGTTATTATTTTCTTTTTATTTTTATCAATTTATTTATATAAGCAAGAGAAGAAACATACCAGGGGTTTTACGTACACCCGGAACAAGAAAAAGTATAAACCAAATTGAGTATCAAATAGGAGCCGGGTGCCGGGCCAATGGAAATATTGAAACAACCGGGACACGTCCTTTTGAGAAAAGGTATTTCCTATACGTAATCAGGATTACGCTTTACGTGACAGTCCGGAGAGACGGATATCCTTTGCCGAAGGCTGTTTCGGCGCCTC